>MDTA01088696.1_pt1 | contig 32294 bp, 31 predicted proteins | sample 811151 | NCBI WGS metagenome assembly MDTA01 (sample SAMN05326648, study PRJNA326480) | marine metagenome | isolation source: seawater | place: Indian Ocean: South | collected 2010
AGTATAAGTTCCACCAAGTTCAACAGTAACTGTAGCTGCACCCGTCAAGGTAACAACTGGTGCTGTTGTATCAACAACATTTACTGTTCTTGTAGCAGTGCTAGTGTTGCCAGCTGCGTCAGTAGCTGAGTAAGTGATTGTATATGTTCCAACAGTGTTTGTATCAACTGAACCAGATGAAGATACTGTTTCACCACCATCAGAAGTTGCGCCAGCATCAGTATATGATGAGCCCAGCTCGACAGTTGCAGGATTATCTCCAAGAATAGTTATGACAGGGAAAACAGTATCTGGAGGTGTTGAGCTATCTTCTAAAACATTATCGAGAACAATAGCAGATGCAAGAATTAGTAACTGTTCTATAACAGATAATTCAAAACGGAGAGAAGATTCTTCAATTTTTTCTTCATCGGTAACACCACCCTCTTGAAGATTCTTAAGTCTTGTTTTTACATAATCTCTTCTATCTAAAAGCTTTTCCTGGGAAAAAGTGCTTAGTTTTTCATTAATTTCCTCTTGTGAAAGGCCAATAAAATCATATTCAGAAATTTCATCAGCAGATGAATATAATGAAAATCCTAACATTATCGAAAAAACCAAGGTAAGTGATGTATTTCTCATAATTTTTTTTTCCCCTAAGGCTCTAATTATGCATATTATTAAATTAAAAGACAAGATTATTAAGTGTATTTTTTGAACACAAAACATATCTTTTTATAAAAAAATATATTTTATAAAATGTATTTCAAATTATCTAATAGATAAAGAGTTTTAATTAATAGGTCTAAATCTGACCAAAAGATCATATAAATTATTTTTTCTTATTAGCTTTTGACCAGGATCTTTTGTTAATGGTCGCCAAGAGTAACTTAAATTCCCAAATACAGGAATATTAAAATATATCCCTTTATCAAATGACCCCTCTCCGAACTGCTCAGTGGTTACATCAGTGAAACTTGCAAAGAAGCCAAATTTTGTGCCATTTTTAAAAGACCGAGAAAGGTCTATTGTAAACCCTTCATCACCGGCCAAATATTCTCCATAAGATATTTTTGCATCAAAAGGTATTAAATTGTAATTTCGATAATAATAATTCAAAAAACCCGTTTTATTCTCATAATCAAGAGTACCAAACCGCATCTCGTAATCGCGTTTTTTAACATTAAAAACTTCGATTCCAAATGCATAATTAGTATTTTCTTTAAAATATAAATACTCGAACCCGGCACCAAGGAACATCTCTTCAAGGATTCCTGCTGTAACCATCAAATGATGATCTTTTTTGGGAGTTAAGTGATAGTCAAATTGAGCTCTGCCAATAAAAATTCCATTATCAAAAGATTTTAGATAATCTTTAACATCTGATCTAACCTGAGCGGGATATGTATCGCGAGGTGGGTATCTTAAATCATCAAAATTATCCCACAGGGAATATTTAAGGTTTGAGGTAAAAAATAAACTATCATTAATTATATATTCGCTATTATTTTCAACCAATATAGACATCTTTAGAAATTCTTCTCTTGAAGCAATAAATGGTCTTAATATAATTTTAGTCTTAGTATTAAAACCCTTGGTTTTTTTCTTGCTATAGATAAGTTTTGAATTTTCAACAAAGGTTTTATCAAACTCAGAAACGCCCTTGAGGTTTGCGATTCTATACTCTCTTTTAATATCTTTTCTTATTCCAGCATCTACAGAAGCAGATTTAATTATTTCCTCAACGATATCCAAGTTTGGATGAGCATATTGTGATATTTCCAAGCCTATCTCATTCTCAGACTCATAGATTTTTTTAACGCCAATACCATTATTTTCGATGTTTTTTATCAATCTTGAGAATTTTGTATCATTAACTTCTTCTTTTGCTGGTTTATACTGATGAGATTTCTTTGATCTACTTGCATTATTCTTATATGCAAATCTTAATGATAAGTAATTTCCTCTTTCAGCGGATATGCCAACAGAAAAACTTTCATTTATTGAATAATCTATTCCAAGCGAGAACTCCTTTCTAGCTTCTTCATAATCCATTTTCCCAGGAGTTACAGTTGTATCATACTCACCTTTAAAAATGACTTTATCGTTAAAAACATAAGATAAGCCAAGAAAAGGTGAAGCATCATTACCAGAAAAATACCTCGAAGGTTGAAACTGACCTCCTTTTCCCTCTGTTTTTATAGGTCTATTGTAAAACTCATCATTTATAAGCCCGAATGGATTTTTAAATCTTTTATTAGAGCCATTTAATGCTCCCCAACCTAACCCAAAATGAAAATCAAGGTTTCCAACACCGTAAGTGCCCACAATGTACTCGGAGCTATAAAATCCAGTACCGGCCACATCATTTATTCCAATAGCAACTGCTGGAAGTACGCCTTCTTCTTTAACTCTAATGCGAAAGTTAAACCCTTTATCTTTATAGTCTTGATACTCAAAACCTTGATAAGGCCTACCTTGGATGTTTGTATAAAATACAGATGCCTCTAGCCAATCAAAAGGAAAAGAGGTGAGTGTAATCTTTTGATCTGGTGTTCCATCATAAACTGTAACTCCAAAGGACGATTCGTCATAAAATCGTGCACTTGGCATATTTATTAAGCCCATAACTCCGTGATTATTAAACGAATTATATTTGAAGCTATCGGAGGATATATTTACGGATATAAAGAATATAAAAGAAAAGACCAGCCTGAAAAGTCTTACCCTGTGATTAGTTGTTGCTATTTGATAAGCTTTCAATTGCAGCTGCAGAAAATGATAAATCGGAAATGATTTGCGTTATTGGCAGAATAGCGTTAAGAGCTTGATTAGTTATTTGCACTTTCCTAGGAACAACTATAGTATCACCTGGTTCTAATTTATAATTTTTTGCGAAAATGTTTCTACCTTTCATTTGAATAAGTCCATTAGACTTTATAATGTAAACGTTTTTTTTGTCTGCAGTATTCTTAAATCCACCTGCATTTCTTATAGCTTCATCAATATTAACGCCAGAGTTAAATTCAAAAGCAAGGGGATTAAAAACTTCCCCGAGAACACTTACAAAATTTTGATCAACAGGCACGAATATCGAATCTCCATTAGATAAGATTATTGAAGTTATGTTTTCATTTTTTGGTGAAAAATCCCCAGCTATTCTTCCAAGATTTTTGGGTTCAATATCACTATTAACAAATCTTAATATATCAAGGTTCTCTGGTGTAAGATTTTCGTTTTGTAAAGCTTGTGAAGATAGATAATTATTCAACTCTGCTTTTGACACCTCTAGTGATTTCAATTGTTGCTGTCTAACGGACTCTCTTGTAAATATTATTCCATTTAGAAATGCCTCAGACTTGAAACCTCCTACGATCTGATATAAGTCTAGCAAAGTGGAATCAGATTGAAGAGTATAAGTACCAGGATAGTCAAGAGCTCCTTCGATATTTACTGTTATTAGGTCATTAATCGGTGATTTGAAAGTTATAGTATGAAACTTTTCAGCAACAAAGCTCATTTCAGCGAAATTTTCCTCTACAACCATGTTTTGAAGTGGGCTAATGTAAGTTGCTAAAGGATTTAAGTCGCTGGTATCGAATCCAAGAAAATCTATAATAGATTTAACAACAAAATTACCAAAAACAGGGAGTAGATATGATTCCCTTCCAATGTTAATTTTTAAACTATAATCCTCAATTAAACTAGAAGTTGAAGGCTCAACTACGAACTCTCGTGAATCACGATTAGAAAAAAATACTTTTGAGTTAGGAAGTAAATCAATTCCAGTATAAGTATCTTTATCTTTCAAACTAAATAAAATAGTTTCTTTTTTAAGTTTTTCTTCATCAAATTGCTCTAACACGGCTAGCCATGGATAAACATTAATAAACTCAATATCATTTACTAAGCTTTCAAGATTTTTATAGTTACTCAAACTGTAGAAACCTGGCTCTTTCACTGCTCCATCAACCCTAATGCTGGAAAGATTTTTATTTTTATATGGATTAACATTAACACTAAGAGAATTCAGAAGATCTTTAGATAAGTCGGCTGTGACAATATTTTTTATAGCGCTGTTAGTTACATCCAAAACATCTAAATCTATATTTGTTTTGTTAGCGATATTTGTAAAACCCAGTCCAAAAGCGATCAGATCTGATATCATTTCTCCGTCTACGACTTCGTAAATTGCTGGGCGCTTTATTTCTCCAGATAGTTTTACAAACTGATTTGCAGCATCAATTACAATTACGTCTCCTGCCTCAACGGTTATATCATTATCTCTATTTCCATTAATAAGAAGCTCATATAAATCAAAGAAATAAACTTCACCACTAGCCCTCACAAGTCTGATTTTTCTCAGTGTGCCAATCTCTAAAATACCTCCTGAATATGCTAACGCGCTTGAAATGGTACTAAAAGGGTTTACTAAATATGTTCCCGGAGTATTAACGGCTCCAACTATTGTTATCTTTTTTGCAGCTAGATTCTTAAGAGATACATCTATCTGAACACCAATATAAGATTGCTCAATAAGACTTATTAGTTTTTCCTTAACATCTTTAAGAGTTTCTCCAACAACTGAAATTGAACCCAACTCAGGAAATAAAATTGTTCCATCAAGATTGACATCAAGATCAAATATCTCTTCCTTAGAACCAGATAATATTATTGTAAATTGATCTTTTAAAGATATTTTATATTCATTAGGAAGGGGTAAGTCACCTACTGCAGCAATTGTTGTTGGTATGGAGGAAAAATAGTCATATCCATATTTGTTAAAATCATTGTTAGCCCTGGGAGTTTCAGTCTTTTTAGTGCTCTCAGAAACTACTGGAGCAGGCTTATCAGATTTTAAAGAAGTATCAAATTGATCTTTAGCCGCTTGGATTTGCTCTGGCGTTAAGCTAGATAACATATCTAGACTGACTTCTTGCGAATAAGCTTCAATACTTACCAGTGCTGTTAAAAAAAATATTATTAGATTTATTTTCATTTTTTTTGATAGTAGTTTCAATTATATATTGTGTAGAAACAAAAAGTTAATTTTTGTAATTTCTTCTACATCCCGGGTATCGAAACACCTCCTAGAGAAAATATTGGCTTGAGTATTTTTTCAACCTTTTTACTTATTTCTTCATCAGACAATGTCTTTGATGAAGATTGAAATATTATCCTATATCCGATTTTCAAATAGCCATTTTTCTGATCATTATAAAAATCAAAAACAAAAGATTTTTTTATATCTTCATTTGAAATTTTTTCAAGTAACCCTATTACTTCACCCACCTTGGATTCGTCTTCAATTAAAAATGAAAAGTCTCTTATGCTCGAAGGATATTCTGAAACAGGATCATATTTAACAAATGAAATGGATTTTCTATTAATATTATTTTTTATATAAAACTCATCTGAAATCTTATTTATATTGATCTCAATATAAAAAATCTTATCTTTCTTTTTAGATTCAAGATCTAATCTTGAGATTTCTTCTATCTCATAAGCATCGTCAGGAATTAATTTAATAATAATTTCATTTAAAAAATCATAATCAAGCTTTTTAGAAAAATTTGATGGATTATCACCGAATCTTCCACTTATTATCAGTCCAAGATTGGTTTGTTGTTCAGTTGATGTCTTGTTTGAGTAAATATTACTTATTTCAAATAATTTGATGCTATCTTTTTGCCTTCTCTCATTATAAAGAAGATTTTCGATAAGGGATTCTTTCAAGGATAGTCTTAAGTTGCTCTTATTTGAATCTAGAGGGTTGTCAACGCTAATACTGGTGGATGCTTTTATTTTTGAAAAAGGAAAATTAATAACCTGATTGAAGCCACTTTCTGTTAAAAAGGACTCAATTATAGATATATTAGAAGCATTTTCGTTATTAATTTTATCCAATTTGAGTCGAATGGGCTTAGAAGATATATTATTGTAGCCAATTAACCTAGCAATTTCTTCAGCTAAATCATTTTGAGATTTAATATCGTTTCTATGAGATGGAACCTGTATAACATTGCTTATATTAAAATCAAGATTTTTTAAAAAATTTAAATACTCCTCCTCGCTTAATTTTGTTCCTAAAATACTATTTATTTTATTAGTGTCAATCTCTAAAGATAAATTTGTAAAATTTTCATCTACAAAACTTTTTATTTTAATGTTTTTTATGGATACATGATCCTCGACAACTTTAATAAATCTTCTTAATACTTTCTCTTGCGATAAAATATCAACTCCTCTTTCAAATTTATGTGCAGCATCTGAATTTAGATTATATTTTATAGATTTACCAATAATTGATTCAGGATTAAAAAACGCGCACTCAACAATTACTTTATTAGTTTCATAAGAACAAGAGGTTGTTTTCCCGCCCATAACTCCAGCAAGATTTATAACTTTGCCATCAATAGTAAAAACACAGTTTTCTCCAGATAGTTTAATTTCCGAATCTAAAAGTGTTAAAAAATTAGTACTTTTATTAATCCTTTCAAATATTAGTTTTCCATTTAGTGATGAGCTTTCGTAGCAATGTGTTGGTTGGCCAAGCTCATAAGAAATATAGTTTGACACATCAGTAAAGAAATTTGTTTGCTTATTGCCCAGTATAGAAAAATATTTTTTAAAATATGGCTTGTATTCAGAAATATCTCCCTCGATTTCGAGTTCAAGAAAGGTAATACGCGGACAATCTCTTGGTGAAAGATTCTGAAATTTAAAATTTAATTCTTCAATATCATCTTCAAAATATTGGATTGAGTCATCATGTCCAAAAAAAAACTTTAAATCTCTAGCTAAGCCATTCAACGAGAGACAATCCCCTCTATTAGGCGTTAGTTCAAGATCAAATATGTCACCCAATATCTCATGTTCATGACCAAGCTCAAAAAGTTTTGAAGATAAAGACTCTTTTGAAGGTTTTTCAGTTAAAAATCTTAATAAATCTTGGTAAATGATTTTCATTTAAATTGATCAAGGAAATCTAAATTAGATTTATAAAATTCTCTTATATCATTTATGCCATACTTAAGCATTGCTATTCTCTCAACCCCTAATCCAAAGGCTAGACCGCTATAAGTTTTAGAATCTATATTACAATTTTCTAACACCTTTGGGTTGACAATCCCACAGCCCAATATTTCTAACCATTTCCCGTTTTCAGAAAATATATCAACCTCAGCTGAGGGTTCTGTAAATGGGAAGTATGATGGTCTAAATCTTATTTTTATGTCGCTACCAAAAATTTCATTAATTATTTTATGAATTAAATCCTTAAGATTTGAAAAATTTACATCGGTATCCACATAAATACCCTCTATTTGGTGGAACATGGGAAGATGTGTTGAGTCATCATCTTTTCTATAAACTTTTCCAGCAGATGTAAAGGCAAGAGGTGGTTTAGATTCAAGCATGCTTCTAATTTGAACTGGCGATGTATGAGTTCGTAAAACATTTGATTTATCTCCCAAATAAAAAGTATCGTGCATTTGTCTTGCTGGATGCGACTTCTTGATATTCAACATATCAAAGTTAAATTCTTCAGTTTCTACTTCAGGACCGTCAATTAGAGAAAATCCCATACCTATAAGAATATTTGTTATATGATCTTTTAATTGATTAATAGGATGAAGTGAGCCGAAGTCTTTTAGAATAATTGGTGAGTCAATTTTGTCCAGAGTAGACATCAAGAATTTATTTTATAGCAGTTTCAACAATCTTTTTAAAAGTTGCAGCATCATTAACTGCAATATCAGATAATATCTTCCTATTTAATAGAATTTTTTCAGATACTAAACTGTTTATAAGTTTAGAGTAAGAAACTCCCAAAGATCGTGAAGAAGCATTAATTCTTGAAATCCATAAAGATCTAAATCCCCTTTTCTTATTTTTTCTATCTCTGAATGCATACTGAAGAGATTTTATATTAGACTGCTTTGCAGTCTTAAAAAGTCTACTTCTAGCTCCATAATGACCTTTAGTAGATTTAAGAATCTTTTTATGTTTTGATTTTGCAACCAATGATTTCTTTACTCTAGGCATAATTAATTAATTAATTTCTCTGCTGTCTTTAGAGTCACGCCTGAAAGTTTGTTTAGACCCCTATTATGCCTCTTTCTTTTGGTAGATTGCTTAGACAAGATGTGATTTCTTCCGGCGCTCCTACTTTTAATGGTAGTACCAGTTTTTTTAAAGCGCTTACTTGCGCCTGAGTGTTTCTTTAATTTATAAGCCATAATTCAACTTTTTTTCTTCAAAGGTGAAAGTATCATTAGCAGTTGCCTCCCTTCAAGAGAGGGCTCTTGATCAACTTGAGAAATTTCACTTAATTCCTCTCTAACTCTTTCCAGCAAATCTAAACCAAAATTACTATTTAATATCTCTCTTCCTCTAAATCGGACCGTTATTTTAGTCTTAACTCCATCAAGAATAAAGCTTTTTATTTTTTTTATTTTTATATTGTAATCACCGGTATCTGTGGAAGGCCTAAATTTAATTTCCTTTAATGATATTCTTTTGCCTTTATTTTTTGAGGATGAGACATTTTTTTTCTTCTCAAAGACATGTTTGCCATAGTCCATAATCTTACAAATAATTTGGGTTGCAGAATCTGGAGAAACTTGGACAAGATCTTTATCATTATTAGAAGCCATCTCTAATGCTTTGCTAAGTGGCATGATACCAAGATTATCTCCTTGAGAATTAATCAACATAACTTCAGATGCTCTGATGTTGGCGTTGATGGGAACTTTCTTTTGTTTGCTAGTAGCTATGATTTATATCCAAAAAAAACTTCTCAATGAGAATTATAAATAATGAAAATTTCTCTGCCATCGCGAAATTTTATATTAATTTTAGAAAATCTCATAATTTTTATGGCTCTAATAAAATCTTTTTCCAAGCATCATCTTTGTAAAAATATTTTTCCCTTTTGTTTAATCTAAAATCATGACCTTCCCAAAATTCTATTTCAAATGGAACAAAAGAAAAGCCGCCCCAATAATTGGGGCATCTTGTAAGATCTTGATTTTTTAAAGCAGTGATATAATTATCTTTTACTTCTTTATAAGAGCTTATTTCTCTAGACTGCTTTGAGCTAATAGCTAGGGCATTTTTTTCAGCTGACCTTTCTAAAAAATAAGCTTGATTTCTTTTTTTGTCTATTTTTAATATTTTTGCTTTGAAACGTATTTGAGTATTGATGGAGTTCCAAAAAATCGTTGCAGATATTTGATTATGCTCGCTAAATTCAATGGATTTTGGTGATTCGTAGTTAGAAAAGAAAATAAACTCATTGCCCTCTACAAATTTTAAATTAACAAATCTAGAATTAACTTGATTATTTTCTTTTGAAAAAGATGATATGCATATGGCCTCAATATTTTTTTGATTCTTATTTACAGCACAATCATAAAATTCTTTTAAAACCCTATAGGGTTTGTCTCTCGGTAGTTTCTTGAAAGTTATCATTAAATTTGCCTCATTCTAGATCAATTAGGACCTGTAAACTAGTCTTTAAATGAATTCTTAAAGCCTTCGCTTATAGAAAATTTTGGATCCCACCCGAGACGGTCTTTGCTTTTTGAGATATCAATGGATAAACTTCCCATCAGTCTATTTCCATATTCTTTTTTACCAATAAGCACAAAAAATAACCTCAACAAGGAAGATGGTATTGGTACTAAATAAGCTTTTTTATTCATCGCTTTTGCAATGAGCAGTATCATTTCCTTGGTTGAGATATCTTCACCATCGCTGATCAAAAATTTTTCGTTTGCTGCTTTGGGATGAAAAGTACAAATATTGATAAATTCAATAAGATTTTCAATGTATATAAGGCTTCTTTTATTAGTTGTTATTAATCCAAACGGAAGAGGTAATCGCATATTAATTAAATTAGATAATTTTCCTAAATTGCCCTTAGGATTCTTTCCATAAACAAGTGGGGGGCGAATTATTACAACTTCCATTTCTGATGATTTAGATATTTCAATTAACCCATCCTCAGCTATCTTTTTTGAAATACTATAAGGATCTTTAGGGTTCACTTCTTCTTCAGGTGTAAATTTCATAGCAAATGTTTCCTCACCATTAACTTTAATTGTTGATAAAAAAATAAACCTTTTTACATGATTTTTAGCTTGATTAGCTAAATTAAGTGTCCCAGCAACATTTACTTTTTGATAGCTTTCAATATTATGATCTGATTCCTTCATTTGGTGAACTGCTGCAGCGCAATGAATAATAATATCAATACCTTTTAAACTATCAGACCAGTCTGTAGAGCCAGATATATCCTTTGAAATAACATTTTCACCTGTCTCACCTCTTTTTACTTCAATTATTTTATAATTTTTATTATAAAAATATTCCGAAATAGCGGACCCAATAAAACCAGATGCCCCGGTAATAAGAATTGTTTGAATCTTATTTTTGTTCATGACTAATAATTATGTAATTTCTTATATATATCAAAATGGTCGTTTATAACGAGGTTTATATCAAATTCTCTTTGAGCTAGAGCTATTCCATTATTGGCCATTTTTTCAATCAAGTTAGTATTAATTAGGAGCTTATATATCTTCTTATAAAGGGAATGAGCATCTCTTGGTCTAACTAATAAGCCAGAAATGTTTTCTATAATTGCATCTCTGCATCCGGGGTGGTCGGTTGTGATTATTGCACATCCACTTGCAGATGCTTCCAATAATACTTTCGGAACACCTTCGGGGTAATAAGACGGTAATACGAAAATATCAATTAGCCCTAAATAATTTGGCAGATCTTTCCTATTTCCTATGTATTTCACTTTTGATTTACTACAGATATCATTAATTTCTTTTTCGCTAATTCCACCTTTAGATCTTGATTCAATTGGCCCAGCTAAAAAAAATTCAACATTAAAATCATTTTTGATCTGAATATCTGAAGCTGCACTACAATATTCAAAAATTCCTTTTTCTTTTATTAGCCTTGATGCCATGAGTATTTTTATAGGGGGAGTCTTGGCATGATTAATTTTTTTATAGTCGCTCAAGATTATTCCTGACCCTTTTATCAATTTTATTTGTTCTTTAGTAGCAACTTTTTCTGTTAATAAAGATTTAAAATCATCTTTATTTTGAACAATTATAGAAGTCTTATTTAATCTAAAAATAATAAAATAAATAATTAAAATGAATTTTAGTCTTACTTTCTGTAATAAATTTTTAGGCTTGAAAGCCGGGCCTAAACCTGAGATTGATGCAACAAATGGTTTTCTCAAAATAAATGAAACTATTCCCATAATTACAATAGGTTTTATGGTAACAGCATGAATGATATCTGGTTTTTCTTCGATTATTAGAAAAAGTGAATAGGTTAGCTCTTTAAAAAGAGTAAGAGGTCTTATGCTTGATCTTGTTATTGGGCTTTTTAAAAAGCTAAATTTGCCATGATCAAACTCACTATGGTCTTCGGTAAAATCAGTAAAAACTTTGAATTCATAATTTCTTTGCGAAGCACTTTTAGCTATGGGTAATCTATGAGAAAGAAAGAACCAATCTACATTTACGAACATAAGAATTTTCTTTTTTTTCATATGCAGACAATCTTTTAAATAATTTTAAATTATTACTCTTTTTGTAAAATAGTTGCAGGATTTCCAGCGACTATGGCTCCTTTTTCTAAAATGCTCTTAGTTACAACAGATCCTGCACCGATAACAACTCTGTCAGCTATTTCAACTTCAGGAAGAATTATGGAGCTTGCTCCAATCCAAACATCATTCCCAATTATGATGCTTTTTGCAGGCATTGATTTTCTATTAATATCATTCAAATCGTGATTAGAACTTATTATCTTAACGCCTGGTGCAAATAAGCATCTAGATCCAAGAATTATTCCATTATTTGCTTGGAAGTAGCATGAAGAGCTTACAGCCATTGATTTAAGGGTTACAAGGTCTCTTTTGAATTTAATATTTTGGGGTTTTATATATGTTGAAGAGAAATGAATAGGAAAGCTAGGTTTATTTTTCCTAAAAGCCCAAAAAAAAACATTAAGTATTAATGTACCAACTCCTATAGATCTAATAAGTGCTAACTTCATTTTAATTTTCATATTTCTTGAGAAAGAACATTTGAAAGTTTTTCAGATACAAGATCTTCTACATCTTTAATATTATAACCACTGATATTGATAATATTCATATTGGTAAAAGGCTCATATAGTGGCAAAAGCCTTTTATAGGTCTTCTCTTTTTTAAGCATTGCCACCTTGCCGGTATCTTGTGGATCCATTCTTTTCCATGATTCGTCTCCTGGTATGTCAAAATAGAAGGTGACATCAGGTGAAGGCGCAAGTCTAAACCAAACCTTTTTAAAAGGCATTCTAATATTTAGTTTCCACTCAACTCTGGCTAATTCATCTAAGAAACATCTATCCATAATAAATATGTCATGCTTGCCATAAATTTTGTTTTTACCTCTTGCCTTAACAAGACCTGAGTATAAAACTAAAATACCTATTGGGTAGGCAAGAAAAGGTCTCAAGATTCTCCAAATCAGATTATCTCTAACTACTTTTAAGATCTTTGAATCTAGAAGGATGCTATCTGGGATACACATTAAATACTGCATTCTTTTAATAAGAGGCCTCAACTTATCCTTTGCCGACATAACATTATTTGATTCATATCTAAATTGGTGTCGATAAACTACATCAGCTTTTTTGGCCAGTAATTTATCCAGAAGGATATTAGATTGAGTCGACTTTCCACTTCCATCCAGACCAATAAAACATATTTTCATTCCAAATCTCCATACTTTTTTTCAATTCCGGTTTTCCCAGTAAATATTTTCTTTAATATTGAATAAAGCTTATATATTGGACCAGACCAAATTATATTGAAAGCAAGCTCAATGAAAGCTGAAAATAATCTAAAATTTCTTATTTGAAAAATGAATCTCTCAGCCCATGCAGACCATAAAATCTTTCTATTTATTAAAATTGGAAAAGTGTTTGTTGGTTGGTTGCTTAAGCTATTTATAAAACCTTTCATTAGAATGAAGCTGTTTCCCCATCCATTTTTTTTAGTCAATTTTTCTGCCAATCTAATTTCATCATTAGTGCACTCATTGAAAAGAGTAATTAGATGGAATGCCTCACCAGAAGTTACTTTGTATCTTTCAAAAAGTGCATGGCCAATATTAGAAATTAAATCTAAGCTTTTGTTTGTATTGTAAACTTGATTATTAAAAAATGTAGTTTCCTCCCTATTAATAAGGACATCATCAGGTGAGGTATATTCAAAACCATGCCAGGAGAGACCCGGATAAAGGTGTATTTCACTTAAGTGCCTGCCTTTGTTGCAAACTAACTTTCTTTTTCCATGTTCTGCAATATTTTCTTTAAACTGAGACCATCGAGATCTTCTTGACCAACCATCTTCTTCTAAAAACTGAATAATATTATTAAAGTCATCTTTTCTTACTGCTATATTTAAATCAGTATTAAAGTGCGAGTAAACTCTTAAAGCTTTTATGCAACAATAATCTAATCCTAGATTTTTAAAAAAACTATGTACATACTTTGTGGTATTTTTATATCTTTCAAATGATTCAGTTACTTGAGAATTGTCTGAAAAAAGTACTGAGATTTCGTTACTTACAACATTAAGGTTTTCTTTATTTAGTTGATTATTCTCATCTAGCCATTTTTTTAGTTCTTTATCTTTAAGCATTTTCTTATTTTTTAGTCACTCTACCAAAATCATACCAAAAGTCATTTCTTTTTTTATCTAGTTTTGTTTTCTCAAACTCCCTTGCTTTATAAAAAGAATACGTACACATTTCATTAAAAAAAATTTTATCCTTTACTAATTGTTGAATAATCTCACTTGCTTTGTTGCAATTATCTACTGGGAAAATTGATCTCTTATCTACCAACTCATAGGTGCCCCCAGCATCGGTTGCAACTATGGGTATAGATAAGTTCATAGCCTCTATCAAAGCTCTAGAAACACCCTCTCGTCTGCTAAATTGGCAATATATATCTATTTTAGAAAGCCAATCCTCTACTTCAGATCCTGGTTTAACAGGATCATATAATTTAACCGCATGGTGTAAATTTCTTTCTTCTATTTCTTTTCTTAAAGCAGTCTTGTCTCCAGCTCCTAGAATCCTCAGCTCAGCATCAAAGCCTCTATCAATTAAAATCTTACATGTTTCAACAGCTTTTTCGTGACCTTTGAAGGTCCCACTGAATGAGCCAATACTTCCCAAAATAATTTTGTTATTAAAAGCTTTTCTTATTCTTTCTTCTAAAAAATATTTTGGTTTATTTTCTATTGCAACATTTGAAATACCAACACAATTTTTAATTTTTGATTTAAATATATACCTTTTTTGAAGATATTCTTGTGTGACCATTTGAACCTTATCAGCTTTGAACAACAAAAAACATCTAAGAAAATAAGATGGATAAGCAAATATTTTTCCTAAAATATTTCCATAATTCCATAGCGAATTAAAAACACAGCCACCAACCTCTACACCTGTAGGCTTTCTCATCATAATGCTTATTAATCCAACCAATGTTCCAAGACCGCCAGCTCTGACAATTACAAAATCAACTTTTTTTAATAGCTTAAAAATACGATACGAAACTAAAAAGAAATTAAGTAAAATCTTTGGAGACTTAAGATCTAGCTCCATTAAGTGAGACTCTTTTACAGATACTTTTTGTTTTGCCTGATTATTTTTTCCAAGCCTTCCGACCAAGATCATATTCGGAAAGATTTTCCTAAAATTTTCCCCGGTTTCTGCTCCAACTGCTCCAACTGTCATCAAGTTATTGTTGACGTAAGAATACTCTCTTTGGCTTGCAAAAACATAAAGCAAATTATCTTTTTTCATAATTTTTACTTCTTAAGATAAAGCTCTTAAATAAATTTTGTAATAATAGAAAAAAATAAAGAGAAAACAAAGGTATTGCAGCCTGAAAAAACTTATAGAAGCCATCTGAGCCCACCGAAAAGAGGGTGACATAACTAAAGTAGCCGACAATCATAATTGTGCTTTTAAAATTATTTTTTATGACACTAAAAATAATTGATGACAGCAATCCATAAATTACTGCTGAAATTAATACTCCAAAAATGCCAAAGTTCCAATATGTTTCTATAACGGGGTTAATAGGCCATGCAGTGTCTGTTCTCCCCGATAACTTATATGCTGCAAGTCTTCCCCCAGCAGGAGGTTTTGTTCCTGACAGCATTGAACTTGGAACAGGAATATAAAGAATAGATTTATAAGATTCGCCTAAAAGAAGTGGAGCTCCATCTTCTAAAGAGATAAGAACTCCCAGACTAGCGCTACCTGAAATGCTTCTCTCAGATCTTATTTCCCAAATCCTCGTGAGCGTATTTATTTGGGTGTTATTATATGCTTCACCATTTTGAAAACTTGAGACGCCCTCTTCTCTAATTAATGTTGCTAATCCCAGAACACTTATCAATAGAACCCCCATTACAACAACGCTCAATGAGAAAATCTTCTTGGAATGAAATACCCATGCAGCATAAATTAAAATACATGACATTACTATTGAAGTTCTGTTTCCACTTACAATAAAACCTACAACAATTACTAGAAGGAGAATAGGATAAAAGTACCATGTTTTGAATGCTAATTTATCTGAGAAGGCCCATAATGCAACACCTAAAGTGCCTGTTTGTGCTAATGCATACCAGTGTCTTCCAATTTGTGAGGCGAGTCTATCTTCTCTGGTAATCTCACGCTGTATAAGAATTTCAATAATAGATCCAGCTTTAGAAACTAGGAAAGCAAAAGAAAATATTGAAAAAGCGACGATTATGAGGCCGATTAATTTAAAGCTATAGTTTTTGTCTATTGCCTCCCATTTAGTATCAAATTTGAACAAAAGGTGTGTAAATGTTGCAACAATTACCCAAATACTGGCCAAAAGATTTAGTTTTACAATTGCATTTTGAATAGAGTGTGAGTTGGTATCAAAGTAAGTATCATTCCACAGGAAGTCCGTAGTAATAAAAGGTAGCCAATTTAAGCTATACAAAGTTAGCTGGAGCAAACAAAACATAAACATTGGGCTTAATAAAGCCATTTTGTTGTAGAGAAGTATCATGCATAAGAGAATGGTCCCAAGAAAAACAATAACAGATACAACAGAAAGAGGTTTGCCTCCTATAAAAAAAGCAAAAAAACATAAGAGAATAAAAAATAAAGGAAGTGAGAAAATAAATAGCTTTCTTAAAGGATTCAATTCAATCATTTGGATTGATTGTATATTTCGACTAACTTGTTCGCTCTATTTTCTACATTAAAATCTTTAAGGACCTTTTGTCTAGCGCTTTCTCCCATTCGTTCTTGAAGACCTTTATTGAGATAAATTTTTTCAATTGCATCTGCAATTTTATATTTATTTTTCTCCACAATAAGACCTGAAATATTATGATCAACTATTAATTCAGACCCATCAGAATCAGCAACAATCGGAGGTATTTCTTGGCTCATTGCTTCTAGCAAAGTATAGTTACAAAAGACTATATCAGCTGGGAGAAGAAATACAAAAGAGAATCTAAAAAATTTAAATCTATCTGAACTAAAGGGATGAAAATGCACAACAGATTCAAGTGACTTATTTTTGACCATTTGAATTAATCTTAATTCATAATCTTCTTTGGATGGACTGTACCCCTCATTGTTAAGAGTACTCCCAACAAGATCAAATTCAATCTCAGGATATTTTTCATGAATGATTTCAGCGGCTTCAATTATAAGGTCCAAGTTTCTAAAGCTTTTAAAAGAATTAAGAAATAAAACTCTTTTCTTATTTACATTTTCTTTATAGAACAGGTCCTTAACTGGAATTGCATTTGGAAAAAAAAGTGTTTTTTGAGGATTATAAATATTAGCTTTAATTAAAACTTCTTTCATATAAAGCTCTCTAAGAAGAACGTAGTCAGCATTTTTTAAGAGAAATTTATTTGCTAATCTTCTCAGGAAATGGTGACTAAAATAATTTCGAAGCTCGCCTCGACACCATATGATTATCTTTGCATTAAAGATCTTAGCTAAAAAGTAATAATAAAGTAAATGCCACGGCCTTTGACTTAAGTACATCTCGACATTTTTTGGTTTTTTAAGCCTAAAATGTCTTAATAGGTCAAACCACCTCAGAACTAAATTTTTTTTTGCTATTTCAGCATCAATTTTTTCGTTATTTATAGTGTCTTTACTAAGCCCAGATCTGTCTTCACTAAAGTAAAAGGTAAATAAACCTTTTTTTTCAATTTCCTTTGGATAATATGTGGCTTTTGGAGTAATCTGATCATTTCCTAGTTGAAAAATATATTCTTTACTGTTCTTTTTCATTATTTTCCATAATTTTACATGCAAAAATCATTGTATAAATTGAAAAAAAGAAAGTTATTAAGAATGGAACTAATATCACGCCTCTTAAAAATTCTTTAAAAGGGTTTTCTTTCTTAAAAAATAAAAAATATCTCTTTATAACCCTACAAAAATGAACATTAATACCGCTAGTATAATTGTTATATATTAAATAATCTTTGTCTGTTTTTAAAAGGCTTATTACGATCTTTAGGTGCTGCCAGATTAGTTGGAACTTTCCTGTTTGTAATAATGATCTATTAATCTCAAAAAATAAGATACCAAAATCATGATTAGGGTTTTTAAATATAAAGTTATCAGGGGGATCAATTAGAACATTTATATCCTCAGTCAATCTCATTACATTTTTAGGTCCAAAATCTTTATAATAATAATAGTCGCCAAACATTTCTTTGGTTGTTTTGTGAAAATAAAATAATATTTTGTAGATTTCTTTGATATCAAGCATTATGTCTTCAAATTCATAACTCTTCTTACTCCATAGAGAATGGAAAGATTCGCCTGAAATATTTTCAAGAGCTATTATTGGATCTCTTGACAACTCTTTTATTACATTTGGAGAAGAAATTCCTGGAATATTATCAGTTATTTTTTTTAAGGTCTTAAAGGATTTTATTTGATTTGAAATATTTTTTGAGTCTAATAATATGCCTTTTTTAAAAAAAACTTCTCCATATGGTTCGATTACTTCCACAGCAATTTTTGTGTTTCTTGAAGTGCTTTTCCAGTTCAAGTTTTTAATCATAGTGTTTGGTCCTTTCCTCAGATGCGCAAATATAAGATGCAATTAAATAACCCGAGTAAGCGATTATTGCTCCTAGTACGTGAAAAGCTACTATAAGCAAAGGATCAAGGTTCATCTTGTATCCAATATAAATTGGTGTAAAGAGAAGAAATAAATAAAAAAATTGCCCAATAAGATTCCAGTGGAGTCTTCTTAAAATATAAAAAGAATAAGTCAGGGGAGAAATAATAAATTTAAAAGAATAGAAAATAATTACAAGAAATAAAATATCTAACATCCCAGCCCACTCGTCACCAAATAAAATAATGATTAGGTCCTCGTCAAGGAATATTAAAACCAAAAAAAGGCCTAAGGAGCATATTATGAATAGTCTTATAAAAGTAAAAATGAATATCTTTTTAAAGCTTCCTTCTTTCTGGTACTCTCTTGTAGCTTGTTTCCTAAAAACATTTCCAACTGAGTTTGCAATTAGATTTACAGGAGCTGCAACAATTCTTTGAGCAAAAAAATAATATCCAGCAATTGTTTGACCTAACAAAGATGGAAAAATGAGAAGCGGCAGTTGCCGTCCAAATGTGTTCATCAAGGAACTTAACGTATCTAAAGACCAATAATCCTTATATTCTATAATTGTTGACTTAAAGTCTTCATATTTTTGTATTGAAAATTTTACATCTGTTCCTTTAATAAAAAAGATTAAACACAGCAATTGAGCTATGCAAGTTGAGAATAAAAGGCCATATTCTCGAAGATTCTCAATTTCTCCTAAGATTAATGCTGATATCCCAAAAGTTATTGATGTAACTATTCTAAACTTACCTATTTCGCTATATCTCTCTAATGATGAAAAAAGATTAGAATAAATTTGAGTTAGTCCAGTAAGAATTAGGCCAAAAAAAATAAAGAAAATACTTATTAAGTTAAGCCCAAAATCATAGACAAATAAAGTAAATACAAGGAGCATGCTTGAACTAATAAGAAGTAACAAAATGGCATTAGATAAAATACTTGAAAGCTCTTCTTTCTTATCTACTTGGATGAGAGCAAGATCTAATCTTCCTGTTCCAAAAGTAAGCATTAATGCAATAGATGCAGTGAATATGCCAAAATCAGAGAAATTCTCAGGTGTATATATTCTTGCAATAAAAATAGTAACAAAAATAGTTATCAATTGAGCCATTGCTGAACTAGCTAAAAGTTGAGAAACATTTTTTATGAATAATGAGTAATTGCTCATATGTATTAGTTATTGGTTATCTAAGGTAACAATGAATGCTACCAAATTAACTTATCTAGAACCAATTCTTTCTGTACCAGTCCACAAAATTACCCATTCCATTCTCAATTGATATTTTAGGCTTATATCCTGTAAGGCTCTCAAGAGAATCAATATTTGCAAAAGTTATAGGAACATCGCCCTTCTGCATGTCAACGTATTCTTTTATAGCTTTTTTCCCACATTTGTCCTCAATTACCTCTATAAAATAACTTAACTCTATGGGTTTATTGTTTCCGATATTGAGAACTCTGTGAGGCGTTTCCTTATCAGATGGCATTTTTGAAACCCTAATTAGTCCTTCAACAATATCATCAATATAAGTGAAATCACGCTTCATCTTGCCGTGATTAAAAACTTTTATTTTTTTATCATTTAAGATGGCTTCTGTGAAAAGCCATGGAGCCATATCAGGCCTCCCAGCTGGCCCATAAACTGTAAAAAATCTTAATCCAGTAGTTGGAATTTTATATAAGCTTGAGTATGAGTAACTTAAAAGCTCATTAGATTTCTTTGTAGCAGCATATAAAGAAACGGGTTGGTCTGTGAAGTCATTCTCAGAAAAAGGAACTTTCTTATTTTTTCCATAAACTGAGCTTGATGATGCATATACTAAGTGTTTTACTTCAGAAGATCTACAAGCTTCAAGGATTGATACCATCCCAACAAGATTGCTATCAACATAATCAAAAGGTTTTTTCAATGAATACCTAACTCCAGCTTGAGCAGCTAAGTGAATAACACAATCAAACTCTTCTTCTTTAAACAATATTTCTATATTTTCATGGTCAGCTATGTTTATTTCCTTAAATACAAATGAGCTAAGTTCTTGAAGTGGTTTTAGTCTCATTTTCTTTAGTTTTATATCGTAATAACTATTAAGGTTATCAATTCCAACTACATCATTTCCTTTATCTAAGAGTTCTTTTGCTACATAACTTCCTATGAATCCCGCTACTCCTGTAACTAAATATTTATTGATTCCACTTTTATTATGTAAATGCATACTAATGGTCTCCGAGGTTTTTTATAAGTTTAGAAACAATTAAGTTGGCTGCATCTCCATTACCATAAAAAGATTTTTGTTTCTCGCGGGGAGCTAATAAGTTCTCCCAAGACTCAATAATTGACTGCTCTTCATAACCAGCTAGGGTGTTCCATCCTGACTCGACTGTTTCAACCCACTCTGTGTCATTTCTTAAGGTGATGCAAGGTTTTTGATGCCAGAATGCCTCTTTTTGAAGTCCTCCAGAATCCGTAATTACAGCATTACAATCTGAAAGAAGACTCTGCATTTCAAGATATTTAAGAGGATTCAAGATTAAGAAATCATCTAATAGATTTTCTAAACTAAATTCATTTAGTTTAATCTTCGTCCTTGGGTGAAGAGGCATGACTACCTTTATTTCTTTATTAATCTTTCTAAGGGCTGTTAAAGCATTCTTAATGTTACTGGGAGAATCAGTTAAATCAGGCCTGTGAATTGTTGCCAGAACATAATCATTCTTATTTAATTCCCAAAAAGATGATGGATATTTATCTCTTGCTTCATCTAAGTAATTCTTTAGAACATCAAACATCACATCACCAAAATTATAAATTGATTGATTGCTCAAATAAATTGGAAGTGGGTATCCTTCTTTGAGAAGATTTTCTTCCGCGATTCTAGAAGGACAAAAAAGAAAAGTTGATACTCTGTCTGTTAAGATTCTATTAATTTCTTCTGGCATTAATAGATTATTTGATCTGAGGCCAGCTTCTATATGAGCGATGGGAATATGCAGTTTGCATGCACTTAAAGCGGCAGCAAGTGTGCTGTTAGTGTCTCCAAATACAATTACGCAATCGGGATTCTCTTTGCAAATAATTTCTTCTATAGCCTCGATCATCTTACCTGTCATTGCTCCATGACTTAAGCTCGATATTCCTAAATTATATTTGGGATTTGGGATTTTAAGATCTCTAAAAAAACTATCAGACATATCTGAATCAAAATGTTGCCCTGTATGCAATATTATTTCCTCTACACTTGTATTAAATCTATTATTGAACTCTATGAAAGCATTGCTAATTACCGCAGCTTTAATGAATTGGGGTCTTGCACCAATAACTGATAAAAATTTCATTGCTTGTCTTCTTGTTTTATTTTAATTTTTCATTCCTAGAAAAGTTAATAACCGCATCAGAGATTTTATAAATTGTTTCATCACTCATATATGGAGACATTGGCAAGCTAAGAACTTTTTTTGAAAGATTTTCAGATATTGGTAATCCAGAGGAAACACATGGAAAGTGAGAATAACCAATTTGTTTTGAGAGAGGTATTGGATAATAAATAATACTTGGTATTCCCTGCTCATGCAGATAAGCTTTTAGCTTATCTCTTTTTTTAACAATAATTGTATACTGCGCCCATGCACTTTTTACATAATCTGGTATTGAAGGAGTGATAACAAAATCGGATAATGCGGTGTTATATTTTGTTGCTATTTTTTGCCTTAGACGAAGCTCATTTGGAAAAATCTTTAATTTTTCTATGAGGATGGCCGCTTGAATCGTATCCAGTCTTGAGTTTAAGCCAACTCTTATATTATCGTATTTTTGTGAGCCCTTTCCATGAAGTTTAATAGAATTAATAATCTCGTGATCCTCATCTGAGTTTGTAAAAATAGCGCCTCCATCTCCATAACATCCAAGAGGTTTAGCTGGGAAAAAGCTTGTTGTTGTTGCATCTCCAAGAGAACCAATAAAATAATCTTTAAATTTTGAGCCAAAACTTTGAGCAGCATCTGTCAAAACTTTAATTTTTTCAGAGTGTGCTATCTCAATTATTGCTTCAATATCAGATGGTCTACCAAAAAGATCAACTGCAATAACTACTTTGGGCTTTAGTCCAATCTTTTTTGATTCAACAATTGCTTTTTTAAAACTTATGGGATCAATATTAAAGCTATTCTCATCAACATCAACAAAAAAAGGAGTTGCCCCTAATTGAGCTGGTGCCTCTGCAGAAGCTACATATGTAAAAGACGGAACAAAAACAGCATCACCTTGACCGACATTCCATGCCATTAAAACTACTGATAAAGCATCGGTTCCGTTTGCACAAGATATTGCATATCTTGAGCTAACAAAATCCTCAAGCATTTTTTCAAACACTTTCACCTCGGGTCCCATGATATATTGACCATGGTCTAAGACTTTTTGAATAGCTCGATCTAAGTCATTTTTAATTAAAGCCTGCTGCTCTTTTAGATCAATAAAAGATACTGGTATGTGATATTCATTCATAAATTTTATAGATATTATTTAGTTTTTTTTATCAATAATATCATCTTACCTGCTTATGATTCGATATCTTTTTGATTTACTATTTGATTATTTCTCCATTCAGGAAAGCTAAGTCTTATATTTTCTTTTTCAGTTTCAGTTAGGGGGATATTCTTTTTTGGTCTATCAATAGGTGGAAACTCTTTATATGCTTCTAAAAAATTATCAGTATATTTTGATAATGAAACTAGTTGGGTTTGATAAAGTTTCTCCTTGATAGATTCAAATGTATCACTTTCTTCAACCATTAATCTTTCAAAAAAGATAAAAAATCCTGCGTCAACCCTATGATCAATTAAGTGAACTGTAACTCCCATGGGGCTGTTAGTTTTTATAGTATAAAAGAATGAATCTAATCCAGAAGTTTCAGGAATCTTGCCAGGATGAAAGTTTATTATTCCATCAGAAAACATTTCTATTATTTCTTTTTTAATAATTCTTGCGCCCGATATTATTGCTTTAGTTGATCCCGAATCATTAATTATTTTTTGTATTTTTTCCTTATCATCATGAGCTGACTCGATAAAATTTAAACTAAATTCTTCACAAAGTTTTTTTATATTATATTTTTCTGAAAGGTTGGGGTTATCAGATCCCGTATTATTCCTATTATGTTTAAGCTTTAATTTTGGTGCTGCGACTAACCAAAGGTTTTTATAGTCTTTAGAGACAAGAGTTGAAACAAAGTCATATGTTTTTCTGTGAGGAAAGGAATAACAGAAAATAATAATAGGTTTTTTTTTCATTTTTTATAAACTCCCTTAGTTATTTTTTTAAAGTTTTAGATAAAACTCTTAAAACACTCAAGCCCTCTTCTCCATTTGTGATTGGATTCTCTCCTCCTACAACTTTTAAAAAATGCTTACATTCATTTTTTAAAGGCTCATCATCTTTAACTTTGATAAATTCAACATCCTTTTTTGAATGGATAATAGATCCATTTTGTTTTGAAATCTTATAACTATAGAAAGCTAGTTTTTCATCCCATGGTTTAACATCATCAAAAACAAGCATACCCTTGCTGCCAATAACAATTAACTTTTGCTCTTTCTCAGGATGTATCCAAGATACATTTATATCAGCTCTTAAATTATCTGCAAAGTAAAGATGGACTGATGCAACATCAGAGATATCTTCTTGCATAAAAGAGGATGAATTACATTTTATTGTAAGTGGTGATTTGTGAGCTAATTTTAGAATCATTGAAATATCATGAGGTGCAAAACTCCAAATAACATCTTCAAATTTCCTTATTTTTCCAAAACTTTTCCTAGTTGAGGAAATATAATGTAATTTACCAACCTTATTTTCGTTAACAAGAACAGCTAATCTTTTAAAAGCGGGATGGTATTGGAGAAGATGTCCCACCATCACAGAAATATTATTTTCTTTAGCAATTCTTATAATTTCTTCTGCTTCATCAATATTGGATGCAATTGGTTTCTCAATAAATACATGTTTTTTTGCTTTTATTACACTAATTGCAAGTTCGGCATGAAACTCAACAGGAGAAGCTATAACAACTCCATCTATATTTTTATCTACTAAAAGTTCATTTAAATTAATGGATTTAACATTGTATAAGTCAGCAAACTTATCAGCTACCTTGCTATCATGATCACAAACTGCATAAAGCGAATTTAACTCATGAAAGTTTCTTACAAGATTCTGCCCCCAATACCCACAGCCTATAACGGCAATATTTCTTTTCATAATCTAGATAAGGTCCATTTTCTTATAATCGGAAAACTGTGAAACCAATGTTCTCTAGGTCTTCTTTATTATGAATTGATTTAACATCACCCATTATTGGAGAAATACCACTTTTACATAGGTCTTTTAGTTCATCAGCGGAGAGATCTCTGAACTGTTTATGACCTACAGCAGATATAATTGAGTCAACACCACAAATATCCTCAATTCTATTAAGCTCTATACCATGATTTCTTTTCAATTCTTCTTCATTTGCCCAAGGATCTACTATACATACGTCAAGTCCCCAGTTTTTTAACTCTTTAATTAAATCAATAATCTTACTATTTCTTATATCAGGACAATTTTCTTTAAAAGTAACTCCAAGAACTGCTACCTTACTGGTAGCAATATCCAAGCCATTGTTGATCATTTTTTGAACAAATTTCTTAACAAAATAAATTGCCATATTGTCATTTATTCTTCTGCCAGCCAAAATAACCTGGGGATTATAATTTACCTGTTCAGCTTTATAGGTAAGATAATATGGGTCTACTCCTATACAATGCCCCCCAACAAGCCCAGGCATGAAGCGAATAAAATTCCATTTACTTGAGGCAGCTTCAATGACATCGATGGTGTCAATATCTAACCTACCAAAAATTACTGAAAGCTCATTTATAAGGGCTATATTCAAATCTCTTTGAGTATTTTCAATAACTTTTGCAGCTTCGGCAACCTTTATGCTTTTTGCTTTAAAGGTACCGGCCTCTATTATCTCTCCATATAAATTATCAATAAATTCCGCCGTTTTTGGATTTGATCCACTAGTGACCTTTTTAATTTTGGATATTGTATTAATTTTATCTCCTGGATTTATTCTTTCAGGGCTATATCCACAAAAAAAGTCTTCATTATATTTAAGTCCAGATTTATCCTCCAAAATAGGAACACATACCTCTTCGGTACACCCAGGATAAACAGTTGATTCATAAATTATAATATCCTTTTTTTTGATTATGGTCCCAAGTGATTTTGTTGCTTTTTTTAATGGATCTAGGTTCGGTCTATTAACGTTATCAATTGGCGTCGGTACAGTCACTATGTAAACATTGCAGTCACCAATGCTTTCTAGATCTGAAGAAAATCTAAGTCTTGTAGCATCTTTAAGTGTATTCGAATCAATTTCATAAGTTTTATCAATACCATCTTTGAGCTCTTTAATTCTATTATTATCAGTATCATATCCAATTACAGATTTATGCTTCGCAAATTCAACAGCCAAAGGAAGGCCAACATAACCAAGGCCTATTATTGCAATAGATTGTTTATCCATTATCACTTAAAAAATTCAACATTAATTATCCCCAAAAACATCTCTAGAAAAGCACTTATTTTCTATATCAAAAAGTTCACTTGATAGCCTATTTGCAACAACCAAACTGCTTATTTTTTTAAATTCTTCCAGATTATTAAGAACCTCAAACCCATTAAATGAGCTAGCATCGATTGTAGGTTCATATATTATAACCCTTATAGGGCTTTCACTAATTTTATTAATTATGTCTTGTATTGCAGAGAATCTGAAGTTATCGCTTCCTTCTTTCATTATCAACCTGTAAAAACCAATTACAGGGTAATTAGTTTTTAAAATCTCTTTTGCTAAGAAAGATTTTCTAGTTTCATTTGAGTCAACAATCGCAGAGAAAATATTTTGAGGTATACCATCAAAATTTGATAATAGTTGTTTTGTATCTTTAGGGAGGCAGTATCCACCATAACCAAATGAAGGATTGTTGTATCCTAAGCCAATTCTATTATCTAAACACACTCCTTCGATAATATTTTTTGAATTAAGCTGTTTTGACATTGCAAAAGAATCTAATTCATTAAAAAATGAAACTCTCATTGCTAAATATGCATTTGAAAATAGCTTTATCGACTCAGCCTCAGTTGAATTCATTAAAATACTTTTAATATTTTTTTTTCTAGCTGATTTTTCCATTAAAGAAACAAAATCTTTACTTTTCTTACAGTCTCCTCCAACAATAATTCGAGAAGGATATAAGTTGTCATAAAGGGCTTTGCCCTCCCTGAGAAATTCTGGAGAAAAGATTATATTATTAGATTTATATCTACTTCTTAAAATTTCTGTATATCCGATAGGAATTGTAGATTTAATTACAACTAAAGCTTCTTTATTAAAATCAAAAATATTTTTTATGACTTGATCAACCGAGCTGGTATCAAAATTCTTTGTCTTAAAATCATAATCTGTTGGGGTTGCAATAACTATAAAATGTGAATCTGAATAAGCTTCTTCATCATTATGGGTTGCTCTTAAGTCTAGTGATTCATTTTTAAGAAAATCTTCTATCAATGAATCTTTTACAGTAGATTGTTTATTATTTATTTTTGATATTCTCTCTTGATCAATATCCAGAACAGTTACTTCATTATTTTGAGACAATAGAACAGCCAAAGACATACCAACATATCCAGAGCCTACTATAGTGATTTTACTCTTTGCCATATGTAATATACCTAAAATTTTCTATCAGAGTCCTTTTTGCTTTCTTGGATAAAAATGGATAAATAATGCAGATAAAACTCCAATAATAAATCCTAGCATAGTTCCTAAAATACAAATTAATGGCCTATTAGGAGAACTTTTATATTCAGACGCAATTGGTGAATTTATTACATTAAAAATATATCCCTCACTAACTGAGGCCAGCATTAAAGTTTGAATCTGAGACTCAAGCAATTGTGAGATAGCTTCCTCAATCTCAGTAAGTTTTGTTAACTTAGCTTGCTCGTTTAAAAATTCTATTGATTTTGATGCTTCATCTTTATCAGCTTCACGCATGCTTTCATTGATATTTTTAACTATTATCTCAATCCAATCCTTTGCAACATAAGGAGACATATGATCAATTGAAAGAGTTATAAAACCAGTACTTTTATTTTCTGTGACGCTAAAAATTTGATTAAAAACTCTAAAAGCTTCCTGAGATGAAGGGATTGTTTGTTTTGGATAGCTAACTTTCCTAATCCACTTCTTAGTCTTGCTATTAAAAAGTTCTGAATCATATTTAATTAAGTTATCTTTTCTTTCCCATTTAGAAACAGCCATTAAATCTTCAAGTTTCACATGAGGAAGAAAGAAATTCTCGAAAAAATCTATTGATCTTAACCGAGCTATTGCTTCTTGAGTCTTGTTACCGGTCTCACCGGAGATATTTATTCCAGCTATACCAGCAAGTGTTGAGTAAGAGCCCATTAAGGATGCCATTGTTTCTGACTGGTTTGATGGCGAAAGAAGAGCTCTAGAGCTATAAATATTAGAGAGAGTAAGAGAATAAATGACTGAACCAAGCGCTGCAAATGAAGTAATTAAAAAGATGAGAACCCTTTTTTTCCATAAAGCAGAAAAAATTTCGATAAGGTCTATTTCACCAAACTGATTTTTGTTCAAGGAATTATCAGTCATTATGTTTTAGTGTTTAAAATAAAAAATCATATTAGCATATCAAATCAAAATATATGGTGCCCAGAGCCGGACTTGAACCGGCACGAAGTTGCCTTCGAGGGATTTTAAATCCCTTGTGTCTACCAATTCCACCACCTGGGCATTTGAAAGAATTATACACTTTTTTTGTAGTTAAAAAGGTTTATTGAGTGGAGGCTGAGGCCGGAATCGAACCGGCGTACACGGATTTGCAGTCCGCTGCATGACCACTCTGCCACCCAGCCAATTTACTTTATTTTACCTTTATCTCTTAAATCTTTTCTGATCTTTGTTGCACTTATACTTTCAATATCGTGACTAAAAGACTCTCCCTCAATTTTATAACCTACATCCCTTCCATAGGTTATATTTGTAATGTTAGGCACTAATTGAATAACAAAATCTTCATTAACTTTATATCCAGATAAAAGAAGCCTCTCAGCAATATCTTTTGATATTTCCTCAAAAGTGAAAGGGTTATCATCTTGACCCTTTCCTCCAGAAGAACCTTCTACATCACGAACTTGTATAACTACTTGACCAGTCTTAGCCAAAGCCCTTTCAAAAAGAGCAAGATGCCCATCATGCCATGGCTGCCATCTTCCTAATAAAAGTACTGTAGGTCTTTTTGGGTCAAACATCTCTGATTAAACCTGCCACTTCAGATGGACTGTATTGATCCCACTCAGAAATCTTTAAGTTAAATCTTCTAGGACTCTCAAATATTTTGTCTGTATCCTTATAATTGCTTTCTTTTATTGTATCCATCCAAATGCAATAGTCAGCATTAAAAATTTCTCTAGCTTCTTTCGTAGGACATATGAAATCACAAATAACTATTCTTCCATTTTCTTTTTCAAAGTCAGCCAAGGCTCTCATTCTAAAACTTTGCCTCTTTCGTCCTTCAATTGAGAAGTCCCAATCATTTGCCATCTCTCTAATATTATCGGCATTATACCAAGCGCAAGATAATTCTTTTTGTAAAAGCTTTGAAAGGAAGGTTTTACCGCTTCCTGATAAGCCCATAATTAAAATCTTCATTAGATCCCTAGTTTTACCAAGTCTTTTTGATTAACAACACCAACTAATGCTTGATCTTGGATAACTGCGAGGCAGCCAATTTTCCTTTCAGCCATTATTTTTAAGCATTTAGAGGCTAAATCATCAGGAGTAACTGAAATAAAATCTTTGCTCATAAAATCCTGTGCTGTCATGTCAAAAAAATAATTAGATTTATCAATTGCTCTCCTAATATCTCCATCAGTTATTAACCCAACAATCTTCTCATCTTGATCTTTTACAAATGTAACTCCAATGCCTTTTTCAGAAATAGTCTTTATGACATCTTTAGAAAGCTCATCGTGATTAATTATAGGAATTTCTTCTCCTGATATCATGACATCTTTTGCAGAGAGTAGTAATCTTTTTCCTAAAGTTCCTCCAGGATGTGATTTTGCAAAATCTTCAGGCTGAAAATCTTTCTTATTCATCAAGGAGATTGCCAATGCATCTCCCCAGACAAGGGTTGCTGTAGCGCTTGAGGTTGGAGCAAGATCAAGGGGGCATGCCTCTTTTTCAACCTTTATCAATTGATGATAGTCAGAAATCTTCGATAATGTTGATTTATCATTTCCTGATACGCCTATTACAGAGCAACCTAACTGTTTTATAACTGGGATAGTCTTCAGGAGATCCTCTGTTTCACCTGAATAACTTATTGCAACAACTATATCATCACTTTGAATCATTCCTAGATCTCCATGAAAAGCTTCAGTGGAGTGCATAAAGAAAGAGCTAGTTCCAGTACTTGATAAAGTTGCAGATATCTTCTTGCTGATATGACCCGATTTTCCTATGCCAGTAAAAATAAGACGGCCTTTACATTTACATACAACGTCTATGATTTCCTCAAAGTTTTCATCAATGTAATCTTTTAAACCAATTAATGCTTCGACTTCATCATCAATAACTTGTTTAGCTATATCTATTATTTTTCTATCTTTATTCATTTCTTAAAAGTTGAAATTGTATATTGAAAACCTGTTTGAATCGTAATTAAAAGCGCAATTATAAGAATAATATCAGCAAAGAAAAGGACCATCATATTATTAATTGTTAGGCCTAAGAGATACATTAGTATTGATAACATCTGTATTGCAGTTTTTGTCTTTGCCAAGAAAGTCACTCTTGTTTTATTAGATTGGTTATTTCTAGAGTTGATATCTCTTAGAGCAGCGACCCAAATTTCTCTTGAAATAATAACAGATGATATAAAACCAATTAAAAAACTATTAAGGTTAACGCTTAACCCGATTAGAACAAATACAATCAATAATTTATCAGCTATAGGATCTAGGATTTCACCCAATACGGATTCAGAGTCTGTTTTTCTTGCAAGATAACCATCAAGAAAGTCAGAAAAAGATGCAATAAAAAATAAAAACAAAGCTATTGAGTAGTTACTCTCTAAATATAAAATCAGATAAATTAATATTGCACATAAGATTCTTGAAAGAGTTATAGCATTAAGTATTTTGGTATTCATAGCGTTTGTTTAATTTCCAATGCCATTGTCTCATTTATATTTTTGATAGTCATTAGATCATCCTTTGAGGCTTCTTTGATGCCTTTTAGACTCTTGAATTTTTTTAATAAAGCTTTCTTTGTTACAGGGCCTATACCCATGACGGAATCCAATGCGGAATATTTATTTGATTTGCGTATTTTTTTTCTAGATGCTGTTATTGCAAATCTATGAGACTCATCTCTTGCTTCGTTTAAAAGCTTAAAGGACTCTGAATGAGGATCTATTTCTAAAATACCATTATTTGTGTATATAGTTTCAGTAGCCCTTACTCTGCCCTTACCCTTGGCAATACCTAAAACAAGAATTTTTTTCATGCCAAAGTCCTGAAGTATTTTATTTGTAAAATTTAATTGTGTTCTTCCGCCATCGATTAAAATAAGATCAGGTTTTTTATCTTCATAATATTTTATTCTCCTTGAAATTATATGCTCCATCGATGCAATATCATTGCCAGCAATATCATTAGGAATATTGAACAGTCTGTAATCTTTTTTTGAAGGTCCACTCTCTGCAAATACAACACATGATCCAACTCCTTGCTGCATATACTGATGACTTATATCGAATGCATCTATTCTTGCAATTTTTTTGATTCCTAGTTTCCGAGAAAGTTCTTGATATGCAAAAGCATATTTTTCTTTTTTACTTAAATGATTTTTGATTATCTGCGCAGCATTATTTTTTGCAAGCGAAACTATAGGCTTTATAAATGAATTTCTTGTTTTTGGGAATACTATTTTGTCAGAAATATTATCTCTAATACATTTCTGAATTAGGGAAAGCTCATCTAAAGGTGATGCGAAGAATATTTTCTTTGGTAAATTAGCTTTACTTGAGTAAAAATTAAAAACTGCTAATTCATAGAGATTATTTGTAGTTTCTAAAAAAGCATCTTTAACTAAATGGGTTTTTGTTCCTCGTATTTTTCCATCTCTTATAGTTACTATGCATATACCAGCATAGTTATTTATCTTTTCAACTGAAAAGATATCAGCATCAATTCCGTTTGGAGTTATGGCTTGTTTTTCATTAATAATTTCAACTTGATTAATTCTATTTCTAATATCTGCAGCTTTTTCATAGTTAAGTTCGTCAGAAGCTTTCTTCATAGCTTTTTTTAAATTAGAAACCAAGTTTCTTTTTGAAGAGGTAAGATAATCTTTAGACTTTTCTATATCCTCCATATATTCTTCTTTTGAAATATTTTTCGTACACGGCGCGCTACATCTTTTCATCTGAAATTCAATACATGGTCTAGTCCTGGATTTAAAGGTCGTATCTGAACAATTTCTTACCCTAAATATTTTCTGGATGTCTCTTATTGAGTTTTTTACTGCCAAGGAGCTTATAAATGGACCAATATAATTTTTATTGACAGAGCTTTTTGTTCTTTTCAGATAAATGCCTGGAAAATCTTGATCAAGGGAGAAAAATATATATGGATATGTTTTGTCATCCCTTAATAGAATATTAAATCTTGGTTTATTTTCTTTTATTAGATTTTGCTCAAGCAATAACGCTTCAACTTCATTATTAGTTATAAAAACTTCAATATGATCGGTAAGTCTTCGAATTTGGTTTGTTTTTCTATCCTTAAGAGACTTTCCAAAATAAGATGAAGTCCTTTTTTTTAGATTTTTTGCTTTTCCAATATAGATTAGTTCTTTATTAGAAAAAAACTTATAAACGCCTGGCGATTCAGGAATATTTTTAATTTTATCTTTCAAATCTTACAA
>MDTA01018056.1_pt1 | contig 32275 bp, 33 predicted proteins | sample 811151 | NCBI WGS metagenome assembly MDTA01 (sample SAMN05326648, study PRJNA326480) | marine metagenome | isolation source: seawater | place: Indian Ocean: South | collected 2010
AATGGGATTAGATTCATCTGAAAATCATCAACTTAACTTATTTGAAAATGAAAATCCCAGACATAAATATTTAATGAAAACCATAGATTATATTCAAAAAAAAGAGGGACAAAGTAAAATAAAACTTGCTTCTCAAGATTTAAGAAAAAGATGGAAAATGAAACAAGAAAAGCTGAGCCCTAACTATACTTGTAAAATAGATCAAATTATAAAGGTAAAATGAAGAAAGGAAAATTAACTATTCTTAAGCCTGGGGGGGGAAATAATAAAGGACAATGGCTAGTAGAGCAAGGAATTTCAGCTGGTTTTCCATCACCTGCTGATGATTTTAAAGAAATTAGAATAAGTCTAGATGAGGAGTTGGTGAAAAATAAGGAAGCAACATTTTATGCAAGAGTCAGTGGAGATTCAATGTCAGGAGCTGGTTTAGATGACGGAGACTTACTAGTGATTGACAGATCGGTAAATGTAGAAAATGGTCAAATAGCAGTGTGTTTTATAAATGGAGACTTTACAGTAAAAAGAATAAAAAAGAAAAACAACAAAGTTTATTTAGTTCCAGAAAATCAGAAATATAAACCAATTGAGTTAAAAGATGAGGAAGAATTATTTATTTGGGGAATAGTAGAATACGTAATAAAAAAAGTATAAAAATAAATGACAATTACTAAACTTTGACAATCGGAGCTATATCCCAATCAAAACTGTTATCAGCAACTCTGAGATCTGTAAAATCAAATTCATCAACCCATTTACTTAGTTTTAACATACATGAGCTAATACCAACATAAGATTTAAATCTTCTAAAAGTTGTAAGATTAGGAATCACAGGTTGATCAGAATCAAAGTCCCTGGGGTGAAAATACGCCATAATATAATCAGATTTTTTTGATAAAAAATTAATTAAAGGATATGGTGAAACTCTAAAGTATCCACCTCCAGAATAAATGAAATTGTTATTAAAAAATGAAAATGTACTTATAGGAAATTCTTTTAATTCGATACCGTTGTAGGATAACCTTGAAGGTGATGTAATGCCATATGATGGGAATCCACCATGAGATCTGTGAGAGGGAAAAACTGAACTATCTTTTTTAATGCCATTTTCATATAAAACCTCAAATGCCCATTTATTTTTTTCAGTTATTGAAAAGCCCGGAGCTCTAAATGACGTAACTTTTTTATTTGTTATACTTTCTAATATATATATTGACTTTTTAATATCTTCTGAAAATTGATGTTTCGTTTGCCTATACACTAATTGATGCATGTGAGTGTGAGAACCAATTTCAAATCCTAGCTCATCAATTTTTTTTACAACCTCTGGGTATTTTTCTGCAATCCAGCCAACAATAAAAAAAGTGGCATTTAATTTTTTTAAAACTAAAAATTCTAAAATACGATCAACATTTTTATGAATCCTTGTTTCATATTTGTTCCACTGCAATTCATTTTCTGTTGATTTGTTGTCTAAAATATGAAACCACTCCTCTATATCAAAAGTTAAAATTTTCATTTCCAATTTATTAAGTTTCTATTTGTTAATTTACTGACTAACTGAATTTCTTTGTAAAAAATTGATTTGAGAAATTTACGGGATTTTTCATCAATATTATTTTTTTTAAACATGTATGACGCAAAAATCTCCAAATATTTTCTGGGAACCAATCTAATAATAATCTTTCTGAAATCAGAGAAAAACCCTATTCTACTGCTCAAAGTTTTAAAGATTAGGTTTTTTGGTTTTCCTGAAACACTATACTTTTTCGATAAATCAACTTTATAAGATGAATCTACATTTAAAAATGTAAAAATTCTTTGAACGACCTTTTCAGGTGATTTAATTAAATCATCAAAAAAAACTAATTCAACATCCTTAAAATGATTTTTAAAATTAGTTATTCCATCGCTGTAAAAACCTCCATTTGTATAATGCCACATCCAATCATAATTATTTTCAATTCTTTCATTTTCTTTCATCAGACCTTCATAAAAACTTAATTTTTCTCTAGAATCTCGCAATAAGTTATTATATGCAGAAAATGCTCTTTCAATTGGGTTTCTTAAGCAGATAATAATTTTTACATCTCCTAATTTTTCTTTTATCAATGGAATTATTTTTTTATGATTATAAAAGTAATCTGAGCTTGCCTCTCCAATTACTTTAACTTTATTTAAACTTAAAAATAATTCATCATAACTTTTCTCAATTTTAACTACATTGTCATCAACTTCTTTGTCTCCGGGTCCATTATGTGGATAAGATTGTACTTTAGAGCTAAAATACTTGGGTTCCTTAATTTTTGGAAAATCAATATGAGGATGTTGTTTTAAATAATGATATAATGATGTGGTACCACATCTAGCAACACCCACAATGATAAAGCTTGGTTTGTTAATCATTTAACTTGTTTTTAGTCCAATGAAACTTAAGTAAATCTAGGATTTTTTTCCCATTTGATTTTTCATTAAATGGATAACTCCAGCCCTGAAAACCATTAAAACTAAAGTAGCAATAACTTAATTTTTTTTCTTCAAAAATATTAATAACATCAGTTAAATATTTTAATTTATCAGGTGCCTTTTGATTTACACTAAATTCTCCAACATAAAGTGGAACATTATTTTTGTTACTCCAATTAGTTGCCATCTCAACTTGTTTTTTTAAAAACTTCTTATCAACAAATCTATGTTTGACATATCCTGGGTATGAATAGGAATTTTTATTTTTTTTAATTAGTTGATGAGTATATGAATGAGGTTGGTAAAAATGAAAATTATATAATATTTTATTATCATTTATCGGATTTTTCATTTTAAGATAACCGGTGGGACCACCCCAAGGACCGGGTGTATAAACAACATATTTTTTAGATTTAGACCTAATTAATTTAAGAATAGCTAAGAAATGTTTATTCCAATTCTTTGGGACAGTTGCATTAAAAAATTTACTTAAAACAACTGGCTCTGCAAAAAACTCATATCCAATTAAATTTTCGAAATGATCAAACTCAATTACTGTTTTTCTTATAAAGTCAATTGATTCGTTCAGTAAAAACTGATTATTCCAGAATTTAATACTTTTCTGATCAAAGTTATACGAATTGTCAATGGGGAAATCAGAATGACTAATAAGAACTAACAATTTTTTCTTAGAACACATCTCTATAAAATTTTTTGCTTTGCTAAAAACACTATTTATTTTCTGATCAAGTGTAAAGTTTTTTTGGAAGTTTGATTTTCTAATACTTAGCCTTAACCTTACAAAATTGATATTTAGCTTTGATAAGCTATCTACAGTTTTTTGAATTTTATCAAAGTTTTTATGTGAAACGACCGTAACTCCTCTGAGTGGCCAATTTTTTAATAAAATATCTGTTTTCTTTGTTGAATCATTTAAATGAACGAGATTAATATTTGAATAAGAAAAATTACTCAAAAGATAACAGAACATAAAAATTTTTAAATATACTTTCACAGAATTGATTTTATTGAAAGTTTTAAATATTCATCCGTTATTCTATCCCAACTATAATAATTTTTAGCTCTTTCATAAACTCCAACTTTAAGCTTATTAAATTGTTTCGAATTTTGTTTATTTTCAACATATTCAACATGATTTGTCACATCAGATGCGCTCGAAAAAAACAACCCATTATCTTGTATTACCTCTCTGTTATATTCATTATCATGGCATATACATACATTCATTGATCCCATCGCCTCTAATAAAGATGGATTTGTACCACCAACAGAATGCCCATGTAAATAAGTTAGGCAATTCGCCCTAAGATTCATTAGTAAATTTTTATCATAGATTCCTCCAATAAAGCGAACACTATTAGATTTATATTTTTTTAATTCTTTAAAATATTTTGTAGTGGTGTTTCCTACAATTATCAAGGGAAATTTTTTTTTGGAAAACAAATAACCCTGAATTATCATCTTAACATTATTTTCTGGCTCTAATCTAGATACCACTAAATGATATTTATTTGCTCTAATTCCTTTTGAAAATAAATATTTATTATGCTTTGTTTTTTTTAAAATAAATGGGTTTAAGTTGGTACCATATTCAATTACAGAAATATTTTTTAATCTGTTAAAATATTTACTGTAATAATTCTTAATCCCTATTGAGTCACAGACAATGTATTTAGCGGTTTTACTAGAAATTAGATACTGAGTGAAAAAAATAAATTTTTTCCACCAAACATACTTATCGCGCTTAAAACCTAATCCGTCAGGATTAACTGATACAATAATTTTTTTTTTGAAAAATGGAAGAACTAATGAACCTCCAACTCCACAAACTATTGCAAAATTTGAGCCTTCCCTAATGGCAATTTTTAGACTATCGTAATAAAAAGCCAAAGGATTATTAGGTTTTGAATATTGAGAATTTATAACTCGAACTCCTTTATAGTTTTTTTCACTAAAAAAGTTACTTCTATCACCAATTACTATTGTTTTAATTTTTTTCTCAACTAATCTTTTAGAAACTTCTTCTGCAAATGTTTCGAAACCTCCATATTTTGCTGGAATTCCACGAGTTCCTATTATAGCAATTTTAATATTTGTCATATACCTTTTTGGTTAACCCTCCAATTGTTTTCCAATTATAAGTAGTTTGTAAAAGTTTATTTGCATTTTCTGCAACAATAGTAATATTACTTTTGTTGTTATATATATATTCTAGTTTTTTAGCTAAATCTAATACGTCTTCACTTTTAAAAATATATCCTGATTTATTATCCTTGATAATTTCTTTAAATGGCTCCAAATCAGAGCATAAAACTGCACGTCCATAGCTCATGGCTAACAATAATACTCCACTTTGATAAATTTTTTTATACGGTAATACCACTAGATCACAATTTTTGAAATATTTTGAAATCTCTTCATTAGGAATATAATTAAAATTTGTAACTACCATATCCTCCAACTCATATTCTTTAATTAGATTTAAATAATTTTGTCTATCTATTCCCCAAGGCTTTCCTGCTATTGTAAGTTTAAATTTAGATGCTATATTTTTTAAATTATAAAGGGCTTCAAGTAATATTTCTAGACCCTTAACTTTTTTTATTTGTCCAAAAAACAACAAATTCAATTTTGAGTTTATTTTTGGCATATAAGGTAGGCTATCAACAAAGTTGTTATAGTCACCGTGAGGAATAACGGATATCTTATTTTGATCATTTAATTTACTTAATAGTTCTTTACATGAAAAATTATTGTGTACAATAAATTGATCAACAAGTTTAAATGCCATATTTTGTAGAAACAAAGGAGTATTTATTCTTAAAGAATCTACATCATGGAGTGTTACTATAGCAGAAAAATTAAATATTTTTTTTGCAATCCATAATACCATCACATTTTGAAACCCTAAATGGAAAAATTGAAAATGAATTAATCCAATATTATTTCTTTTAGAAATAATAAATGCTTTTATGTATCCAGCAAACAATAGTACTAATTTGAAAATCTTAGATTTTTGCCAAATATTGCCAAAAACAAAATTAGAAACAATAAAGCTATCTTTTAATGGTTTAGTTTCATTACAAGTAAAAAAATATGATTTGTATCCAACAGACTTCAAGCCTAAGCATAAGCCATAATCATAATAGTCCATACCGCCTTTACCACCTACAGGGTCTATTATGCTAACCTTTTTCATTTATCGTTTCTTTAAATATTTCATAATCTTTTTTAATCATTTTTTTTATTTTAATTAATTGATTTTCTGAGATAGACGTAGTTTTAGCTTTAGTATAAATAATTCTTTTAAGGTATTTCAAAATATTTTCTGGTATTAATAATTTAATTTTTTCTATAAAATTTCTATTTCTTAATGTAATATTTCCAATAAAATTTTTAGAAATTTTATTTTCGTTTACTCTTTTTGAAAAATCTACGTCTATTGATTCAATTTTTAAAAAAGAAAAGATTTTTTTAAAATCTTTCTGAATATTTTCTAGCTGTATGATTAAAATATTATTAGATCCAAAAATATTCCTATACTTTCTGTATTGTTTTTCATACTGACTATTAGAAATATATTGTCTGTAATGAAAAGAAGTTGGATCGTTTAAATAGTAAGTAAAAGAATTATATGCATAACCCATTCTCTTGTCCATTAAATAATGAGAATATGCTCTTTTGTAAGGATCTCTAACAATTATTATAAATTTAGATTCTGGATTAAATTTCTTTATTTTTTTAGGCACATCATCAAATGTAAAATACGAAACACTTGCATCAACTAAATATTTTTTATCAGATCCTTTTTTAAAAAAACTCAAATACTTTTTTTCTGATTTAATTTTAAAATCTTTGTAATAAGAATATTTATTCAAAAACTCATAAGAAAAGTAATTTAACTCCTTTATTTTTGGAAAAAATAATTGAGGATGATTTTTTAATTTATCGTACAAAAAAGTTGTACCAGATTTTGGAGCTCCAATAATGAATAAATTTGGTTTTTTTATTTCCATTTATCTATTTGTTTGGAGCTAAATTTTAAAATTTTTTTTAATTCTAAATTATAGCTAGAGTAGAATTTTGAAATTTCTTTTTTTTCATAAAAAAAAATATTTTTTTCGAATGGCTCAGTGTTTATTAATTCATAAATGCGTTTTAATAATATCTTTAATTTTTTATTACTTCTAAAAAAAGACTCATACTTTCTAAATATTTTCGATTTTAGTTCTCCTATTTTTTGACTTCTTGGCTTTCTTGATTCATTTGAAACACCTAATGAAATATTATCAAAACTTAAATTATATTCTTTTCCAAATTGGTTCATGATTTTATTTGGATTTTTTATAAAGTCTTCAAAAAAAATGATTTGTATGTTTTCTTTAAAATGTTCAATCCAGTCTTTGATATAAAGAGAATAACATCCTTCTCTCAAACCACGATTTATAAAATTATTTTTACATTGTCTTTTTTCTAAATAATTTTTATGCTCTTCTCGACATTCAAAAAAGTAATCCAATAAAGAAGTTTTTTTATTTATTTTTCCAGTTTTAATGCCCTGTTTATAAAATGAAACAAATCTTTCAGTAGGATCTCTTAGAAGTAATACAATCTTTATTTTTTTAAAATATTTCTTTATCTCATTAATAATAACATTTTTTCCATATAAATAAGATGGGCTAACATCCAATAGAAAGTCCCTATCGGTATTTTTAAAAAAACTTAAGTATTTTTTTATATCAGTTTTGTTATTAGGATTATAAATTAAAGGCGTAAAGAAATGCAACTCTTTAATCTTAGGAACAAAAACTTTATTTTGATGAGAAAGATATTCATAAAATGAAGTTGTAGCAGATTTATGTACTCCAATAACTAATATCAAAGTTTTATTTTTTAAATCTTTCTCAGTCATTTTATTATTTTAATATTAATCTAAGCTTTTTATGTTGTTAAGTTTGATAGCTGTATAAATTAACAAATAACATAAAAGAAATCTAGCTGGTTGAAAAATTATTTGACCATCTTTAATTGAATACAGAAAGGAATATATCAAGTACAAATAAAGCCCAAGTGAAATAAAATTTAATTTAAACCTATCAATAACATAAATTTTTCTAAAAAATTTAATTAGCATATATAGGCCAATAATTCCAAAACTATACATTACGCCAATAATACCAATATCAGCGGGATAAAAATAGATATCCCCTATTAATTCAGTTTTTTTTGATCCTCTAATTAATCCATTCCCAGTAAAAGGGTGATTTGAAAAACCATCCAATGCAAAAACAGCCTCATTTAATCTAACAAAGATTGATGGATCTTGAATTATTTTTTCATCACTAAAGACCAAAGTTGCTTGATTAAATTTTTGAAATATATCTTCTGATATCTCAGAGAATGCTAAGATTCCAATAATAAAAGTTGATGCAAAACCTAGTGAAATGATTCTGAACGCTGAAAAGTATCTTCTAAACAAATAGATAGTTATAAAAAAAGTGAGAATCAAAAAAATAATATCTCCACGTTGAATATCATAAAGTTGGGTTGAAATAAATATAATTGATATATAAAATAAATTAATTGATTTTTTTGATGTCAAGTATTTAGCTAAATAATAAATTTGACCAAAGTATAATAAGTCCTTTTGAAATTTATTAGCAGTAATTAAAAGTTCATTTCCAGAAACAGGTGATTTAAATACAAAAGAAAAGTCAGTAAGTGATGCAAAAACTATAAATAGTGTATAAATCCACATAACCTTAATTAAAAACATAAGTATCTTATCAATATTTATCTTTTTTTTCTCAATTAAATAATATATGTAAATGACAGAAAATCCTTTAAATACGTGCTGGGTTGCAATTAATGATGATAGCAAATCCTGATTTAAAAATAAATTTGAAGATAAAACTGAAGTTAAGATTAATGTCATAACAGCAATAAAAACAAATCTTACAACGAGTTTTTTATATAATCTAAATAATACAAAATTCAATAAACCTAAAAGTGAAAAAATCTGAATGTAGATATCTGCATATAAAGAAAATGGAGTTAGGTAAAACAAATCAAAAACTGAAACTACATATAACAAAACCAAATAATTTCTCATTATCTAATATTTATAAGAATTGATTTAAGTGTTATATAAAATTTATAAAAAAAACATATTAATATTGGTGGAAAAACATTTTTTTCATAGTTATATAATTTAATTTCTCTTTTGCAAAACCAACTGATATATTTATTTTCAAATGAATAATATTTATTTTTCCATTTAAAAATATTGTCAGAATTAAGAGGCCTTAAATTATTAACTTTCCATGGTTCACTTTTAATATCAAAATTTAAATTTTTTAATTTAAAAAAACTATTGATTATTTGAGGATCATAGTTTATTTGACAAAATTTACAAATCTTCTTCAAAATTAATTCTGGTTTTGAGACCAAATCTTCATACTTAATATTTAGTACTTTAGTTTCAGGATATGAATGGCAGTACTTGTAATTATTTTTATACTGAATTAATTTTTTGTGGAGATCAAAAATTCGTCTCCACTTTGCAGATCTATTTGAAGCTATAACGTCTCGAGGATCCCTTATTACATTAATAACTTTACAATCCTGAAAATCGCTAAAAATCTTATTTAAAAAGTAAAAATGTATAGGTGTTTTTTCTCCCCATCTTTTAATATTTTTTTCTAATGATTTTGAAATACAAATCCTTTTCAGTAATTCGGATGAAATTTGAGATTTTGGATAGTTAATGATTAAATTTTTTAAATTATCAATTTCATAATTACTAAATTTGAACTCACTAAAGTATTTATTTCTTGTTAAATTAATAAAATCTAAATATGGGTTTTTGCTTTTTTTTGAGTAAAATTTTTTAATAAGCTGATAATAATGTGTTTCTGGTGGAAAATATATATTTTGAGTTGCGTTTAACAAATTTGACAAAATAGTTGTTCCAGATCTTGGCATACCAACAATGAAAACAGGAAAATTCTTTAAATTATTCTCACTTTCCATCCAAATACCTATAATTTAATTTATTCAATAATTTCAAATCCAATTTTTCATTAATTGTTTTAATATTTCGATTGGATAATTTTTTAATCCACAAATCGTTTTTATAATATTTTAAATAATCGTTGAAAGTTTTTGAGTCTTTTTTTGTTGAGTTTTTAATATTTAAAAAATTATGCTCTGAAAAATCAACTTTACACATATCACAAATTTTTTTGAGTTGAAAAGCTGGATTAATTATTAAATCTTCATATTTTAAAATTAAAACTTGTTCCAAAAAAATTGATTTTATAAAAAAATAAGACCGGACTTTATTGTTCCAAAGTTCTACAGGGCTTTCAATAAAATCTAATGTATTTTCTCTTGAAACAGACTTCCATTTTGATTTTAAAAAAACTTCAAATGGTAAGTTCTTTAAATTAAAATTATGATAAGGTCTTCTTTTTAGAGATAGCAGGAATGAATATGGATTTTTAACTAAAATCACAACTTTAATTTTGCTATTCTTTCTTAATCCATTTATAAAATTTTTATTATTTAAATTAGCATGTTTCCAACCAAGATTATTTTTCTGAGTAATTTTAAAATATAAGTCCTTGTAAAACTCTAATTTACTCAAGAGTGGTATTTTTTTTGCTGTACCATTTAGTAATTTAATATTCAAATTTTTTTTTATCAACTTTGATAAATAATTAGTACCAGTATTTCTTTCTCCAATAATTTTAATCATACTTTTTTTTATTTATTGAAATAGATTTTTCATATGTGCCTGATCTCTTAGAATTTAAAAATTTATATTCCCTAATCTTTCTAAGAAAAAGAAAAATTAGGTAATAAAAAAAATTTACATCAGGTTTTGAAATTTCAGGAATATATTTGAAATTATAAACTATAAATGGGGCAAAGTATTTTTTCTTAAAAGATTTTGAAAGTTCATAACTCAAATTATGGTCTTTTTTAGTCTTATTTACTTTATTTAGATTAGATTTAGATTTTATTCCAATACTGCTTAATATTTTATTAAAATCAGTTTCTAGATTTCTAAAATCAATAATATAATTCATAAAAGGTGCATTCATGGTAAATTCATTATCATAAGGTATTCCTCTAAAATTTATGTTCAAATAATCCTTGAATGTTAACTTTTTTTCTCTAATTAATTTTGATAGATTTTGAGCTTTCACAGAGACTGCACCACCATTTTTAATTAAAAATTTTTTATCAGAGAATCTATTTCCGACATTGTGAAGTAGTTTATTATATCTAGATTTTAATATTTCTTCGGGTGATCTGTAAACGCCAAAAACAATAAAATTTTTGATATTTATTTTATGTTTCTTAATTAATGTTGGGATATTTGAGTGCTTCTTTAAAATAAACTCTCCACTATAATTATTTATAAGTTCATTAGTAATTGCAGAAGATGCTGAAAATGGAATTCCAACAAAAATATATTTATGCTTGTAACTAATTACCATGATGATTATTAATTAATTTGCTTGAATAAAAAACTTTGGATAAATCAATAATTATATGCTTTAGTAAAAAAGCAACAGAACTCCCTATAATACCAAATCTTAAAGTTAAAATAATAATGAAGGATATATAAAGTACAGCTGCAGTATAATTAATTTTAAGCTCTAATTTTTCATATCCAGTCATAGTTAAAAAACTAGAATAGGGTGAGAATGTAAAGTTTATACATGTAGCAGACATCATTATCACTAGAACGATTGAAAATTCAGAAAAATCTTTTCCCCAAAGACCTAAGATTTCTTTACTAAAAAATGAAACTATAACAAAGTATAGTATAGCTATTAATAAAGAAAATGGAAGATATTTCAAAATTAAAGTTTTTAATTCTGATATTTTACTATCAAAATATAATGTTGCCAAATGGGGAGAAATTGAGCTTACAAAAACATAATTTAGCAGATTTAGAATCTTAGCTATTCTAGAACAAACAGCATATATTGCAACTTGGTTAAAATCAATTAAAATTCCTAAAATAACAATATCAGCATTTATAATTAATACATTGACAATTGAATTAAAATAAAAATTTTTTCCTTTTAAAATTGCATTAATATTTAAATGAAAATTGGTAGTTAAAAATTTATTTTTTCTGAATTCAAAATATGAAAGCACATAATTTAAAAATCTTGAAAATAAATATACTATAGCCAATATATATATATCAACTTTTATATCCATTAAAATTAGCATTATTAAAAAAAAACAGACAAAAAAAGTATTAAAAAACCCCTCATATAAAACACTTTTTTTAATATAATTTAATGATATTAAAATAAAAGTATTCAACTTTCTTTGCACTATAAATAATAAGGAAAAAACAAAGATTTGAAAAAATAATATAAATTGATTTTCACCAATTTTATTTATCGTAAAAAAATTTAAAATTATAATTGTTATCAATACTATAATCAATGAAGAAAAACCAGAAAGGTACTTTGCATTACTTAAAAAATCAGAAGCTATTTTTGATTTATTTTCATTATGAAATATTGCTATGTTTTTAATTATTTGTTGACGATAACCCAATAAAGCAATAGTAGTTAGTATTGCTATTATTTTTAATGACAGACTTATTATTCCTAATTTTTCAGCACCGAAATTTCTTGAAATTATTACAGTAGAAATTACTCCTAAAAGTGAACCCAAAAAATTAAAAAAAACAGGTCCTGTTAGTTTTTTTAACAAATTTTCATCAATATTAAAACCATTTTTACTGATGTTTAGCATTTTATTAAATTTCTGAGGGATTCTTCCCAGTGTGGAATTTGAATTTTAAATTCATTTTTAATTTTATTTTTATTTAAAACACTATAATATGGTCTTTTAGCTGCTGTTGAATATTTAGAAGATTCTATGGGATTTAACTTTATTTTCTTATCAGCTATTTTAAAAATGGCTTTTGCAAAATCATACCAACTACATATACCTTCATTAGAGTAATGAAATATTTCTACATTTTTATAATTGATTTTAGGAAGAATTGTTAAAATAGTATGTGCCAGATTCTCCGCATTTGTAGGACTACCAATTTGATCTGCGACTACATCAATTTCACTTTTTTCATTTGCTAAATGAAGCATAGTTTTGACAAAATTATTGCCGAATTTTGAATAAACCCATGATGTGCGAATAATGATTGAATTAGTTGGATTTATTTTCTGAATTGCTAATTCTCCATCATGTTTAGTTTTTCCGTAGACACATTGTGGATTTGGAGGATCACCTTCTTTAATAGGTTTATATTTAGTTCCATCAAAAACATAGTCAGTTGAAATATGAATAAATTTAATCTTATTAAATTTAGAAAGCTTAGCAAAATTCTCAACCGCAAAATGATTAATTTGATTAGCAAATTTAGAATCAGATTCAGCCTTATCAACTGCTGTATAAGCTGCACAATTTATAATCACACTTATACTATTCTTTGAAATAAAGTTTTTAACTGCATCATGATTACATATATCTAACTCATTTATATCAGTAAAAAAAAAATTATTTTCGGAAAAAAAAGATGATAAGTTCTTTAATTCAGAACCTAATTGACCGTTGCATCCAGTAACTAAAATGTTATACATACAAGTTTGAATTATAGTTAAAATATTTTGCTTTCTCGAAGTTTGGAAGCTTGGAATCTTTATTTGATAACTTAATGTCACTACTCTTCATCTTCCAGTCAATTTGGAGTATTTTGTCATCAAATGCTATTCCTGTATCATAATCTGAATTATAGTAATTATCAACTTTATAAGAAAAAATAGCTTCTTTACTTAAAACAACAAAACCGTGAGCAAATCCCCTAGGGACTAATAATTGTTTTTTATTTTTAGAACTTAGCTCAACTGAAACATGTTTTCCAAACCAAGGAGAGCCTTTTCTAATATCAACTGCTACATCTAAAACTTTTCCTTGTATTATTCTGACAAGCTTAGTTTGTGAAAATGGTTCTAATTGGTAATGTAATCCTCTCAAAACACCATAGGACGATTTAGACTCATTGTCTTGACAAAAGTTAATTTTAAATCCCAAAAAATCATCAAGTCTGTCTTGTCTAAAAGTTTCAACAAAGTAACCTCTTTCATCTCCATGAAACTTTGGCTCACACAAAATTAAGTCTGGAATGGATAACCTAACAAAATTCATTTTTTATAATTCTTTAGATCTTTGGATTAAATATTTACCATAGGCATTCTTTTTCAAGGGTTCGGCTAATTTTAGTAGTTTTTCTTTACTTATATATCCCATTTCATAAGCAATAACTTCTAAACAAGCTATTTTTAATCCTTGTCTGTTTTCAATTATTCTAACATAATTTGAAGCTTCAATTAAAGTTTCATGTGTTCCAGTATCTAGCCAAGCAAATCCTCTACCTAAAAGCTCGACTTTCAATTGTCCTCTTTTTAGATATTCCTTATTTACAGACGTAATTTCTAATTCTCCACGATAACTTGGCTTAATACTTTTTGCAATCTCAACGACAGAATTAGGATAAAAATACAACCCAACCACAGCATGATTACTTTTTGGATTATCAGGTTTTTCTTCAATTGAGAGTGCCTTTCCATTGTTGTCAAACTCAACAACTCCGTATCGCTTTGGATCACTAACATAGTATCCAAAAACTGTAGCCATTTTATTATTTTTTACATTATTGACAGATTTTAATAATAGCTTTGAAAAACCATGGCCGTTAAAAATATTATCACCTAAAACTAAACACACATCGTCATTTCCAATAAAATCTTCTCCAATTATAAAAGCTTGTGCTAAACCATCTGGTGATGGCTGCTCTTTATAGAACAACTTGATCCCAATTTCATTTCCATTTCCTAGAAGACGTTCATAATTTGGTAAATCTTCAGGAGTTGAAATAATTAGTATTTCATTAATTCCTGACTTCATTAACACAGATAATGGATAATAAATCATTGGTTTATCATAAATGGGCAATAATTGTTTTGAAGTACCCTTAGTAATAGGGTATAATCTTGTACCTGAGCCCCCTGCCAGAATAATTCCTTTCATCTCTTTATATATTGATCTTTATAGTAATTTAAATAATCACCAGATGTAACATTTTCTAACCATTTTTTATTTTCTAAATACCAATCAATTGTCAAGGAAAGCCCTTCTTCAAAAGTAACGGTTGGACTCCAGCCTAGACTTTTATTAATTTTTGACGCATCTATAGCATATCTCAAATCATGTCCAGGCCTATCTTTTACAAATGTTACTAACTTTTCACTAGACCCTAATTTTCTTGATAATTTGATGTCCATTAGCCTACACAATAATTTAACAAGTTCAATATTTTTGTATTCATTAAATCCTCCAATGTTATATGTTTCTTTGTTATCACCTTTATGAAATACTAAGTCTATGGCTTTTGCATGATCCTTTACATATAACCAATCTCTAGTATAATTTCCATCACCATAAACTGGGAGTGATTTTTTAATCAAAATATTATTTATAAATAAGGGAATAAGTTTTTCTGGAAATTGGTATTCTCCATAATTGTTCGAACAATTAGAAATCACAAAAGGTAAATCATATGTTTCACCATATGCTCTAACAAAATGATCAGAGCTTGCTTTAGATGCAGAATACGGTGAATTTGGATTGTATGGGTTAGTCTCTTTAAATAAACCCGATTCACCTAGAGTCCCATAAACTTCATCTGTACTTATGTGATAAAATTTATTATCATTTTTCCAATTATTTCTGTGTAAGTTTTTAAAGGCATTCAAAAGAACAATAGTTCCCAAAATATTTGTTTTTGCAAAAGAAAGTGGATCTTTAATGGAACGATCAACATGTGACTCAGCAGCCAAATTAATTACAGCATAAAACTTATATTTATTAAACACTGAGTTTACAAAAACTTCATCTGTAATATTCCCATGTAAAAATGTATAATTTTCTTTTGATTCAATATCTTTCAAATTTTCAAGATTTCCAGCATATGTCAAGGAATCTAAATTAATTATGTGATATTGAGGATATTTATTAACGAAATGTCGAACAACATGTGAACCAATAAATCCTGCACCACCTGTAACTAATAGATTTTTCATATTATTTTACTGTAAACCAATTATTCAATAAATTTTTTCTGTTGTAAAGCATACTTTTATTTGTTATGTAATCAATAACCTTAAATCCTGCATGCTCACAAATTGCTTGTCCTGCAGCTGTATCCCATTCCATTGTAGGAGCAAATCTAGGATAGCAATCAGCTTTACCCTCAGCAACCATACACAGCTTTAATGAACTTCCTTTAGAAATTAAATTAACTTCTCCATGAATGTCATACATGTTTTGCACATAATTTTCTGTCTCAGTTGACATATGAGATCTACTGGCGACAATAGTGAAAGTACTATCATCACGCTTTAATGGAAGTTTTTGAACATTCAAATTTAAAGTTTCAATATTAAAATTTCTAAAATTTACATTTGCTTTATAAGCACCTTTTTCTTTACTAGAAAAGTACAACTCACCTGAAACTGGTGCAAATATAACTCCGATGAAGGGTTTTTGATTTTTAATTAATGCAATATTTACAGTAAACTCTCCGTTACGTTTTATAAATTCTTTGGTGCCATCTATCGGATCTACTATCCAAAGTTGATTCCAATTTTTACGTTCCTCATAAGGAACAGTATTACCTTCCTCAGAAAGAACAGGAATTTTAGTTTTTGATAAAAAAGACATAATTACGTTGTGAGAAGCTTTGTCAGCCTTGGTCAGTGGAGATTTGTCTCCTTTAATTTCTATATCAAATTCTCCAGAATTGTAAATTTCTAAAATAGAAATTCCTGCTTCTATGGATGCACTTATTGCTGTTTTTAATAAATCTTCCATAGTTAAATTATCATTCCTGCTCCGATTGTTTCATTAGTTTGGTCATCAATAATAATTAAACTTCCAGTTTGACGATTTTTTTTGTAAGAATCGTAAAATAATGGTTTTGAAGTTCTCAATGAAATTCTTCCTATGTCATTCATGTTTAATTTGTCAATCTCTTCAATTCGATGCAACGTGTTAATATCGACTTTGTATTTCAAATCTTTTATCATACCCATACAATGATTAGTGGTATGTTTAATAATTACCTTTGTACGTGGGTACAATGCAGAACTACTCATCCAGGTAACTAGTAAATCGAGGTCTTGGCCTATTTCAGGCACATTATTTTCTCTAACAATCATATCACCTCTACTAATGTCAATTTCATCCTCTAAAGTCATTGTGATAGACATTGGAGCAAAAGCCTCTAGTATTTTATTTCCATTTAAATCAATAGTTTTTATAGTTGATACAAATCCAGATGGTAAAGTTTTAACCTTATCACCAGGTTTAAACACTCCACCATCTATACGGCCAGCAAAACCTCTAAAATCTTGATGTTCTATTGTGTGTGGTCGAATAACCGATTGAATTGGGAAACGACAATCGATATGGTTATAATCACTAGAAATATGAACATTTTCCAAATTATACATCAATGTACTTCCTTTATACCAATTCATATTTGTAGACTTTTCAACAACATTATCACCTTTTAAAGCTGATATAGGAATAAATTTAATATCCTGAATATCCAATTTTGAGGAAAAGGCCTTGAAGTCTCCTACTATTTTATTGTAAACATCTTCACTGTAATCAACTAAATCCATTTTATTAACGCATACTATTGCATGTGGAATTCTAAGTAATGAGGCTATAAATGAATGTCGGTGAGTTTGTTCTAGCATCCCCTTTCGTGCATCAATTAAGATAATGGCCAGATTGGCTGTTGAAGCTCCAGTTACCATATTTCGGGTGTATTGAATATGACCTGGTGTATCGGCAACAATAAATTTTCGATTGGGAGTTGCAAAATAACGGTATGCAACATCAATTGTAATTCCTTGTTCTCTCTCAGACTTTAAACCATCTGTTAGTAAGGACAAATCAACATAATCAAAACCTTTGTTTTTACTTGACTCTTCAACTGCATCTAATTGATCCTGAAAAATTGATTTACTATCGTATAATAATCTCCCTATCAATGTGCTTTTACCATCATCTACACTACCTGCAGTTGTAAACCTCAATAACTCAATATCTGTGTATTCCATATTTTTTTATTTATTAAAAGTATCCTTGTTTTTTTCTGTCTTCCATTGCAGTTTCAGCCCTTTTATCATCCGCCCTTCCTCCACGTTCAGTGGTTCTTGTTGTAGCGATTTCTTCAATAATCTTTGTCAAATCATTAGCCTCGGATTCAACAGCACCAGTAATAGGCATATCTCCACACGTCCTGTAACGAACAGTCAAATTAACAACTTCCTCTCCAGGTTTTAATTTAATAAAATTTGAGTTTGCTAAAATGACTCCATCTCTAATAACACAATCTCTTTTGTGTGAAAAATAAAGTGAGGGTAAATCAATATTTTCAAGTTTAATATATTCCCAAACATCCATTTCAGTCCAGTTTGAAATAGGAAAAACTCTAAAATGTTCTCCATAATTTTTTTTACCATTGAACAAATTCCAAAGTTCTGGTCGTTGATTTTTTGGGTCCCACTGGCCAAATTCATCCCTATGTGAAAAAAACCTTTCTTTTGCTCTAGCTTTCTCTTCATCTCTTCTTGCTCCACCCATTGCAGCATCAATTTTATAATTTTCAAGTGTATCTAATAATGAAACTATCTGTAGTGAGTTTCTTGATGCATCAGATCCAGTTTCTTCTTTAACCCTACCATTATCTATTGATTCTTGAACAGATCCAACAATTAGCTTTACGCCTAAATTCTTAACTAAGGCGTCACGAAAAGCTATAGTTTCTGGGAAATTATGACCCGTATCAACATGAATTAATGGAAAAGGTATTTTTGCTGGATAAAAAGCTTTTTTAGCCAAATGAGTTAATAAAATAGAATCCTTTCCGCCAGAAAATAAGAGTGCAGGGTTTTCAAATTGTGCATCAATTTCTCTGATTACAAAAATTGCTTCAGACTCAAGCTCTCTTAAATGATTTATCATATAATTAATCATACACTATTATTTTTTAGTTTATTTTTTAAAAATTTTAAAATTATACCAACGCTCTTTTCAATTGATAAATTATCGGTTTTAATTTCAAGATCTGGATTGATTGGTGGCTCATATGGGGCTGATATTCCTGTCATATTTTTAATTTCACCTTGTCTAGCTTTTTTATAAAGCCCCTTTACATCACGACGCTCACATTCTTCAACTGATGCATTTACATAAATTTCAATATAGTTTTCTGCACCAACAATTTTTTTTATACTATTGCGATCTTCAATATATGGTGAAACAAATGCAGCAATAGTTAAAATACCTGCTTCAACCATCAGGTTTCCAACTTCAGCTATTCGTCTAATATTTTCTTTTCTGTCAATTGGAGTAAATGTTAAATCTTTATTAATTCCATTACGTATATTATCACCGTCAAGTACAAAAGTAGAAAAACCTCTATTAAATAATTCTACCTCGATCAGATTAGCTAATGTTGACTTCCCAGATCCAGACAAACCAGTAAACCAAATTAAATATGACTTATGTCCATTAATTTCTTCTCTATTAGTTCTGTTAATTTTATAATCTTGTTTAAAAATATTAGTACTCATTTAGTCAAATTATTTAAAATTTTTTAAATTATTTCTAGATACAAGACCATAGTTAATTCGGTACCATAACTTCTCGTGAAAAAAATAGAGTATCATTTTTGTCAAAACCTCAGCTACACCAATTTTAAGTCCTGTAAATGGATTACCTGATATAATTGCAGCTAAAACGATAGTGTCAATAGTAGCGAGAAACCTCCATGAAAAGGTTTTTAATAAATGTCTTCTATTACTTTCTTTTACTTTTGAGTTAAACCATAACTTTTCATGAAAATAATACAATAACATTTTTGTAATCAGTTCAAAAAATCCAATCTTTAAACCCAGTGTTAAGCTACCAGCAATAATCCAGGACAAAACTAATGTATCCAAAGTACCTACAAATCTCCAAGAAATGGTTTTAGCTAAGTGTCTTTTGTTAATACTCAAACTTAATTTTTATTTTTGGTTATCGATCTTCCCAATTTAGATTCCCAATCTCTCTCAGGCCTAACCTCAAGATTAGTTTTCCAACCACCCCTTATTGTATTCATTTCTACATTATTTTTATTTGCAAATGATAACAATGCATTTACATCCTTAGGAAAACATGTTCCGCCATATCCAAACTTTCCATCATGACCAGGTACATTAAGATGACTATCACCAACTCTACCATCAGACGCAAAACCCTTTAACGCTTTCTCCCAATTAGCCCCAATTTTTTCGCATAATAATTTAAATTCATTCATTACACTGACTTTAGTTGCAAAAAAAGTATTGTTCATATACTTTATTAATTCAGCTGTTGTAGAATCAGTTTCTATGATTTGAGTCCCTTTAAATCTGAAATCAAATAATTTTTTAACGGCTTTAACTAATTTAGGAGATCCTCCCAATATTATTCTAGACTGGGTTAACATATCTAGCTTTGCTGTTCTCTCAGTTAAGAACTCAGGTGAAAAAACAATTTTAACATCATTTAAATTTTCAGTAAGAGCCTTAGTTGTTCCTGGAAGAACTGTTGATTTTACAATGTAGATAGGTTTTGAAGTAGAACTCTCAAAAACATTTTTAACATAACTTAGGTCTTGACTACCATCCTCATACATTGGAGTGGGAACACACACAAAAACAAAATCACAATTATGAACGGATTTTATATCTGTGTTAGATCTCAATGGGTTTATATCATAGACTAATAATTCGGAAACTGGTGAAAAAGCAAATGAAATAGCTTCTCCAACGAATCCATTACCAATTACGCCAACTTTATATTTTTTATTCATTGATTTTTTTAGTTTTTTTTACAACTTTAATAATAGATTAGTTCATATTTTAAGAAAAAATTATTTTTCAAAAATTATAAGAGATTTGTAATTTATTAATGTGTTCGAAATAAAAAAATTAATTTTTCTTTTTATTTTCTTTTCAATTTTAGGTGAAATTTTCTCTAAATAATCTTTATTTATTTTATCACCAACTATTAAAATTTCTATAGTTCCACTGTCAATACCTTCTGCGTAATCACCTAAGATAACTATCTTTTCGACATCTCCAATTCTATTATAAATAGTTTCTAAAATTTCTTCGATTCCTAAATGTTTATGTACTATCTTCTGAATTACTTTGAACAAAGGGTGTGAAATATTTGCTTTGTATATTACTTTGTTATTCTGATTTTGCTTTTTAAGATATCCTGCATTTGACAAATTGTTCAGTTCCTTTCTTACAGAGTTTGTTGATTCTCCAAATTCATTTGCCAAACTGTTTAAATAGCCTTGATTTCCAATGTTAACAAAAAACTTGATTAGTAGCCTTAAACGAGTTTTTGATGTAATTAAAGATTCTAACATAAACTAAGTAACAAATGTACTTGTTTTTATTTTTTAAATAAAATTTTTTTTATTAATTATTTAAATCATTTATAATTTTACGTTATATCTTAGTCTAATGAAATACTCTATTTTATTTATTTTATTATTGATTAATTCTTGTTCCTATCCAAAATTAACGACTGATGAACTTATCTATGAAAATGATTTTGAAGATAATAATCTAAATGAAATTGATGGTGGATCTATATTTCAGTACAACGACACTAATGTGATTGGCAACTTTAATAATGATGGATTTACCATTCATTTAAATAACCTAAAATCTCACGATTATATTTATGTTTCGTTTGAATTATACATTCATGGCTCATGGGATGGTAATTATAACGGATTTAATTTGAATGACCACGGATTTGAAGACAGGCCTGATATTTGGGGAATGGAAATAAGACATGATATGAATCTGTTTCAAAATACAAATTCTCACATTTATGAAACAACTTTTTCAAACAGTCCCTGTTATCCAAATTATTGTCTAAGGCAATCCTATCCAAATAACTACCCAAATGAAAATAATCCTAAAACAGGTTCATTTAAAAAAAATCTTAAAAAAAATTGTACTTCCGATGGATGGAATAATGAAAAAACTACGTTGTATAAAATTGAGAAAGGATTTAGTCATAAAGGAAATGCTTTTATTATTAGATTTTATGATGAATTATTTCAACCCAATGCTATTAATTCAAATGGTCAGTCAATTGAAAAGTGTGATGAAAGTTGGTCAATGGATAATATAAAAATAAGAGCCATTTCGTATGACTAGAGTTTTGCTAGTTTACTTCACGATCATATTAAATGGTTACACTCAAAGTCTAAATCTTAACAACCCGTTTTTTGAAAATAATCTTAGAATTGCGCAATTAAATGGAGAATTTAGCTCTGAAGTTTCATTTACATTAAGACCGATTGACTATAGCCACTATATTATTGACAGATCAATTTTTGACTTTGAAAAATATTCATATGACATATTTTCATTTTTTAATGATAATGGAAAATTAAAAATTCTCCCTATTGACTATAATATTAATTATACTACTCATCATCCATATAATAGAAATAATGGCTCTATGATTCCAAACAGAGGCTATCAACAATTAATAAGTTGGGGGTTTTATTTTGAGCTGGGTCCTTTAAGTATTCAATTTAAGCCTGAAAACTTATATGCTGAAAATAAAGAATTTGATGGTTTTTGGGAAGGACATGAAGATATAACATGGGCAAGGAGGTATTTGATGTGGAATAAAATTGACATGCCTGAAAGATTTGGTGAATCGGCTTATAAAAAGACTTTTATTGGGCAGTCTAATATTAAACTAAATTATAAATCACTATCACTGGGACTATCTTCAGAAAATATTTGGTGGGGTCCTTCAATCAGGAATGGAACGATGCTCAGTAATAATGCCAGAGGATTTAATCACATAACATTTAATACAAGAAAACCAATCAAAACAAAAATTGGGAATTTAGAATTTCAATTTGTTACTGGAAGATTAGAGCCCTCAGGATTTGACCCGCCAAATACTGACAGATTATATGCTGGAACAAAATTATTTGTTCCTAAAACTAACAGAAAAAAAGAATTGAATGATTGGAGGTTTTTTCAAGGCTATTCATTAACATTTTCCCCAAAATTTATTAAAAATTTTCATGTTGGTTTAAATAGATGGACTCAGATGTACGGAGCAATGTTTGAAAATAGATATAATTGGTTGATTAATGCTACAGGCAAAAGAATAGGATGGTTTCCTATTTTTAATAACTTTTTGAGAAAGAATGATTCATTCCAGGAGTATGAAAGAGACACCGATCAAGCAGCTGGAATTTTTTTTAGATGGGTGTGGCAAGATTCAAAAGCAGAAATATATGGTGAGTTTAATTATAGTGATTCAAAATTTAATTTAAGAGACCTTTTAACCGATTCAGATCATGCTCGAGCAGTTACACTTGGAGTTCATAAACTTTTTGATTCTAAGTATAAAAAATCCCAAATAGAGTTTCTTTGGGAATGGACTCAACTAGAAGCTACTGCTTCAAAAGTTGTAAGGAAAATTACCCCATGGTATGCACACAATAATGTTAGACATGGATTTACAAATTTTGGAGAAGTTATGGGAGCAGGTATTGGACCAGGTAGTAATTCACAATATTTCAGTTTGTCAAGAATTAAGAATAAAGAAAGAATTGGAATTGCTTTTGAAATCATAGACAATGACAATGATTTTTATTATGAAGCATTTAATGATAGTAATGACTTTAGAAGATATTGGAAAGACTTTAACCTTCATCTTTACTTTCATAAAGAGTTCAATAAGTTTTGGGGTTCATTTAATTTGGTTTTTTCTAGGAGTTTAAACTATCAGTGGGAACTACTTTTAAATCCTTCTCTTCCGTACTATAGACCTGGAAGAGATGTAAACAACTTACACTTAGATATGAAATTAACTTTTCCTTTTCTTATCAAAAAGTAAAGAATTAAAAACTTTAATATAACTTTCTGTTATGCAATCCCAATCATATTTTTTTGTGATACCTTTGTGAGAATTTTGTTTCATAAATTTAATTCGTGAAATATCATTATCCATAAGTTCAATTAAGCTTTTAATTGAGTTGCTATCCTTACTAAAATAAAAACCAAATTTTTCTTTCTGTAGCATTTCATTATTAAAAGGTGTGTCAAGAGCTAAAATTGCAGTTCCGTATGCAAGTGCTTTAATCATTGTAGGATTTGTTCCTCCAAATTCATGTCCATGAATATATGCATAGCTTTTTAAATAAAGCTCATATAAAACATTAGGATCATTAATGTAACCAGTCATAAAAATTCTTTCATTTGAAATTTTTTTAATTTTTTTGGAAAATCTGTCATTATATGGTACATCTCCAACAATTACTAACTTTTTATTTGTATTCGATTTTAAAAATCCATCAATAATTAAATCAACATTATTGTCAGGGATAAGCCTACCGACGACTAAGAAGTATTCTAATTCATTTAATCCAAAGTTTGAAAGTTGATTATTATGATTAGTAATTTCAGGTGAACCGTATGAAATGACTTTTGAATCAATTTTAAATTGATTTAAATAAATTTTTCGCATCTCTTCGCTATCATTAATAATTATATCAAAAAAAATAGTAGCTGTTTTAGCTGCTAATTTAAAATACAAAGAACCTAAACCTTTCCATTTAGGTCGTTTCCATTCCAAACCATCAACATTAATTAATGTAGGAATTTTAAAAATTTTTGAAATTATTCCGAATGGACCATTTGCAACATTTACTGCTAAAATTAAATCCGGTTTATTAAAAATACAGTGAACGAAAGAAAAAAAAGAATGAAAAAATTGACTTAAGTATTTAGACTTAAATCCAGCTATGTAAACTAAATTTATATTATTAATTTTTTCAGGTCTTTTTTTGAAAAGATTTTTGTGGCAATATATTGTAGTGTCTATACCTTTTCTTACTAATCTTTCAGAAAGCTCTTTTACAAATGTTTCATATCCGCTGTAAACATAAGGATAACCTCTTGATCCTATGATTGCAATTTTCATTTTTTGAAATCATTTCTCCAAAATGAGTAAATATTCTTGTTAATTTCGAATGAGGGCCAAATAAATTGCTCTCTTTCAGGTTGATTTTTAGCCCATTTCCACATTTTAGTCAAACCTTGTTTCAAATCTGTCATGTGTTTAAAATCAAGAATTTCTACAGATTTTTGAAAGGTTGGAACTGCATGTTGAACTTCGTGTCTTTTTTCAAGAAAAATAGGTTTAGATTTATCTCCTATCACTTCTTTTAAAATAATGTTAGCATCTAAGATAGAAGTTGGCTTGATTCCACCTAAATTTATAATCTGTTTTGATGCACTTTTTCTAGTAGCCGAGTTCCAGAGTGGCTTTAATGAATCGTCGATGTAGCTGAATGCCCTTGTTTGAAGACCATCCCCAAAAATAGTCATTTCCTTACCCTTTAAATACTGGTACATCCAAATTCCCAGTACATTTCTATATTTATCCCAAATATTTTGATTAATTCCATAAACATTATGAGGCCTAATAATACACCAATCTAAATCATGTTGTTCACCTGCAATTATAATATCCATTTCGCATGCATATTTTGCAACACCATATGGGTCGATTGGTTTAGGAATTTGAGATTCAACAAACAACTTATTTTCACCATGACCATAAACAGCCATGGAAGATGTAAAAACTAACCTTTTTACATTATGGTTAATAGACTCATTGATTATTTTTGCTGTTGATTTGAGATTATTATCATAATTGTATGCTCGAATAAAAGGAGATAATCCTTCAGCAGCATATGCAGCGAAGTGAAAAACAAAATCAAATTGATGTTTTTTAAAAATATGAGATATGGGATCCTCAACTAAATCTGTTTTATAAAACTCAACTTTAGGATGTAAATTTTCTAAGTATCCGCCAGAAAGATTATCAATTCCAACAACAGTACAATTGGATATATTTTCAATAATCCAATCTGACAATCGACTGCCTAATAATCCAGCTATTCCAGTTATCAATATTTTCATGCCTTAAAATTAATTTTTACTATTTAAAAACTAATAACAATTTTTATATAATTTAAACCTGAGAAATAAGATCATATATATTATTATTGAATAAAGATAAATTAAAGTTTTTTTTAATAAATATTTTTGAATTAATTATATGTCTTTTTTGGATAGATTCGTCATTAATATATTCAAGAATCATATTAACTGATTTTATAATTGATGTGTTGTCGATGATTAAACCATTTTTTCCAGAGTCTAGGATTTCAGTTGAACCTCCATTGCCAGTGCATATAACTGGAACATTATTTTCAATTGATTCAAATATTACTGTCGGTAATGGATCTGGACTTACGGGACAATGAATAAAAAAATTTGATTTATTAAAATATTCTTTTACCTCTTCCTCTTCTTTAAAACCTATAAAAGATATATTTTTTTCTAAACCATATTCTTTAACTTTTTCTTTCAATTCTTTTCTGTAAGGTTCATATTCAATTAAGGTATCACCTATAATATTTAAATATAAATTTTTTCTTTTTTTAACTAAGGCATTAAATAACTCAATTAAGAACAAATGACCTTTATAAGGAATTATCCTTGAAACATTAATGAAATAAATATTTTCATTGTTAGTTTTTTTTTCAGATTTAAAATTAAATTTAAACCCATTGTATATTGTTATTATCTTTTCAGGAAATGATCCATTTTCTATCCAATATTCTCTAACTGAATTGGAAACTGCAATAATTTTACTTGAAAAATAATTAAAAATTAATGCAAGAAATTTTGAGTAAATCTTAGATGATATGGGTATTTCATGTACATGAAAAAAACAAGGAATTTTTTTGAATTTTGCAGATAAACATGGACTTAATACAGTTGAAGTGTTTATATAAACCAAGTCAATTTTATTTAATTTTATATATCTATTGATGAAAAAAAAAGATCTTGTTATAAAAAAAAATCTATTTAACAAGCCAAAAGAATTGAAATATTTCTTTCTAAAAACCCCTAATTCCATATAAACCACATTACATTTTTTAATAAAAATATTTTTATCTAAAGGACCCTTTTCAGGCAGAAATAAATGAACTTCATGACCTTTATTAATTAACAATTCTACAATATTTATCAATACTTTACTAGCTCCATATAAGTCATTTGAACTGTGTGCAAGTAATATTTTAGTTGAAGATTTTTTCAAATTCTTTTATAAAATTATTTCGGTTAAATTTTTTTACATTTTCCTTTCCTGATCTGATCAAGATTTTTCTTAAATCTTTATCATTAATAAGAATTTTTAATTTCTCATAAAGATCATTATGATTACCAACTTCAAAATATAAAGTTGAATTTTTACCAATCTCTTTAAAAATTTCAATATCGGAACAAATTATAGGAATTTCTGATTTCATTGCTTCAATTATTGGTATTCCAAAACCTTCATCTCTGGAAGGAAAAACATATATGATCGATTCAGAGTATAATTTTTTTATCTCTTTATTATTTAAATATCCAGGAATATATATATAATCATTCAAATCATATTTATCAATATAATTTTTAACATCAAAATATAACCTACCATATCCATTTAAATTTTTTGCTCCGGCTAAAACTAACCTGTAATCTAAAAACTTATTTTCAATTAATTTTTTATACGCCTTAACTAAAGTCATTAAATCTTTTCTTTTCTCAAAAGTTCCAATATGAGTAATATATTTTTTTTTGGAGTATACTAATCCAATAGAATTTGTATTAGAGCTCTGATAAACTGATTTAATTATATTGTGCTTAAAGATTTTTGATAAACCATTTTTAGAGTAATTACTGGTAGTAACTATGTCGGTTTTTTTATTAATTCCTGCATTAATCAATCCAATAAAATATTTTCGCCAGATCATCGGGTAATTTTGAGGATATTTCCAAAAAAGATTGTCATGAATTACAACTATTTTTCTTGATGGACATAATATTGGAGCTACATAATCTGGGCATAAAACATAATCAATATTGTTTTTATATAATAAAATAGGGAGAAATAATTGCTTCCACAAAAGATATCTAAATTGATAAACCCATCTTATTATTCTAAACTTGGAATTAATAAAAAACTGATTATTATGCATTTTTGAAATATCATGAGAAATCAAATAATCAATATCATCGCTCCCATGATCTTTTACTGCATAAACTAATTCTTCTATGTATGTTTTTAATCCAGACAAGGCCGCTTTATAATAAAAAATATCAATAAATACTTTAGTTTTTTTCAAGTTGATGTTTTAAATAGATCTTTTCAACATAGCCTGCCAATAGCCAAGAAACTAAAGATACAAAAAGGTATAGTTCTGCATTAGCAGTTAACAATGGAAGAAGCAATCCAAATTTTGTGCACGCAACCACAAAAGAAATATGTTTTTCTTTCACATTAATACCTAAATTAAATGATTTAATAGATCTAATTATTACAAAGAATAAGATAAAACTGTAAACTATTACAGCCAGAATACCCATTTGAACACCAAGTATTAAAAATTGATTTTCTCCACCAACTTTTAATGATTGGTCAACCCCACCTGCGTTTCCACTCATTGCTAGTCCTATACCAAATGGATTTTCTAAGATTGATATAACTCCCTCAATCCACTCAATTAAATGACCTAAGCTTGATGTATTTTCAAATTTTAATGTATCTATTATTAAGTATTGTAAATCTTCACCTCCAAAATAAAAAAGTAATATAAATGCTAAGAATGAAATAAAAAATATTTTAACAAGTCTTAAATATTTTTTATTAATTAATAATGAAAATAAAACCATAACAATGCACGCCACTATGGCTCCTCTTGAAAATGACATTATAAATAAAAAAGAAATAAGTAGTATTTGAAAAAAATGATTAATTGTGGTTTTATTATAAAAGAAAAATAATATGAATGAAAATAGTAATAATAATGATGCTGAAAATTCTAGTGGATCAGCAAAAAAAGCAGCATATCTAGGGCTTGATCCTTGTGATTCGAAAGACCAGCTTAAACCATAATTACCCTGAGGTTCAATTTCATTTATAATCAAATTATAATCAGCATAGTTAATTAAAGTATGAAAATGAGTTGAAAAAATAAATTCACAAAAAACAAATGTAGAAGACGATACTATGATTAATATAAATAGCTTTTTAAGATTGAGGTAAGTAATATCACTTAATTCTATATTTCTGCCAATAAAATAAACTAAAGGTATAAGTAAAACATTTTTTGCATAAATAATTTTTGAGAAAAAATCAGCTTCACCGAGAGGAATTACAGTGTAAAATAATATTATGATTACGAAACTTAAAACTAGCTTATCTAGTATTGAAAATTTAAAACTTCTATTAATTATTGATTCATTTTTACCAAATAAAAAAACAAGAAAAGCATATGTAAAAATTAAATCCTTTGAAAGCTTAATTATGTTAACTAATAATTCACTCTTAAAAATAAAAAAGATTTGAGCTTGTAAAGTAGCATAAAATGGTAGTGCTAAACATATATAATATAATAGATATTCAAATTTTCCTTGCGAGATATTACTAAAGGTTTTAATAAAAATTAAAAGATAAACAAGTATAAATAATAACCCTATTAATATCATAATTAAGTTTTTAAAGAATCCCTTAACCCTCTTATAACCATTTTTAATTTAATAAATCTCAATCTCACAATAAAATAGGTTAAATAAGTTAGTATTTTAAAAATTTGAAACAATAATGATCCGATTGGATTAAATTTTTTGTAATGTTCTCTTAAAATAATAATATGATTTCTAATGTTTAAGTAATGTGTGTAGGGCGAAACATAACCCTCAGAAGTCTTTTTCTTAGAGTTCCAAGAGGCGCCCTCATGATGAAATATTCTACTTTTTTGTACAATTATGAGTTCTAGATTTAAATCACTTATTTTAATAGACCAATCAACATCTTCATAGTATACAAAGAATTTTTCATCCAATAATCCGATTTTACTGACTAAAGATGACTTAATCATAAAACAGCAACCCGAAATCCATTGGGTTTTTTTATTTTGAAACTTTTTTATTGATTTAACATTTTTATTTTTATCAACAGTAATAAATCTTCCAAAAAAATTGTCAATTAAACCTCCATTATTCCAAATAGTTTCTTTATCAGGATAATTTAAAATTAAAGGCTGTACTGCTCCCACATTACTATTAAAGGCATCGACAAGAGGTTCTAAAAATAATTTGTCAACTATTGTATCATTATTTAAAAGCATTATAAAATCAAAATTTTCTTTAAGTGCTCTTTTGATACCAACATTATTTCCACCTGTAAAACCTAAGTTTTTTGAGTTGACAATAATATCCGTGTTAGGACAATTAGTAGATATTTTTGCAACAGAATCATCAGTTGAAGCATTATCAACAACAATAATTTTCTTATTTATGTAAGTTGTTTTTTTTAAAGATTTTATGCAATCAATTGTGTAATTTGAATTATTCCAATTTAGAAGTATAATTGCAATGGATTTACTTTTCATTTTTTTTAATTAAGAAAAAGTGAATCGAAAAAGAAAATATTTCAGTAGATAATAAAGCACATGCTAATCCAATTCCTCCATATAATTTACACAAAATTACAGATGAAGAAATCATAAAAATTAATGTCCAAAAAGTTGCTTTATTCAAAATTGATTTTAAATCATTAACTAATATAAATACGAGGTTTTTAAAATTAAGCATTGCAAGAAAAGGTATGAAAGATAGGATGGATAATATTTTTGAGCTGTAAACTAGCTCTTCATTTGCAAATAAGTAAATAATATAATCAGAAAAAAGATTAGTTAAAATAGCTACTACAAAAGTTAAAACAAGCCCTATTTTAAAATATTTTAAAACATAATTTTTAAACTTTTCAACAGAATTTTTGTTTAAACTTGAAGCATTTTGTAAGCCAGACTGAACAAAAAATACAGGAATCATTCTAAGAAGAAAGGCTATTTTGAATGCTAAAGTAAACCTTCCAAGCTCTTTGTTCGTTACAAAAAAATTCAAGATAATAAGCGAGCTATTTAGTGTGAAATGAGTATAAGTAGTTGATAGAAAGAACTTAAAATTTTCTTTAAGATTTTCGATTAATTTTTCAATTGAAATTCGAAGTACAATATTGTTATTTACATAGTTTTTTATCCAAAAAATTAAAAAGAAAAAGGAAATACTAAGTCCATAAAAAAAGTTAGCTAAATAAGTATCACTTTCTTTACTTATAAATAATAAAATTAATAAAAGATATATTGATTTTGAAAGTAAATTAAGAAAAGCTTGAGGTAAAATTTTATTAATACCCTGTAGATAAAACAATGGATTTAGTGCTTCAGTGAAAAGAATTATTAATGAAAAAAATAAGATTTTTCGCAAACTTTCATCAACATAAAAAGTGATAATTGGATAGGAAAAAATTACAATTATTATACTAATAATTATTTTTAAAACTAATACTTCATTAACTATCAAGTTTCTATTATAGTTAGAATTAGAATTAACAATTTTAATAGGTCCATTAAGACTATAGCCATAGTTTGTTAAAATTGATAACATTATAACTATTGAGAAAGCTAAGTGCATCAAACCAAAATTTTCATCACCTAAGGTTTGAAATAGTATTGGCGTGTATATCAATGTAGAAATTATGTTGACTCCTTGATTAAGAGTTAGATTTACAAAATTTTTAGTAAAAATTGACTTAATATCTAAAACCATATTTCAGTTTAGATAAAAATAGGTTATTTAATCAATGATTTATAGAATCTCGTTAATGAATAATAAAATACTGAAAAAAACAAACCTCCAAATATTCCAAAAAGTAAACATTCAAAAAGTTTTAATCTAGAGTTTTCCAAGGGTAATGTTGGCTTATCAATTATTTGAATTAAGGGAGTTTTGTTTCTGTGTGAAACTTTTGCTAATTCAAGTTGTTTGACAATCTCTTGATAAATCGCTCCATTAGCTTGAACATCAATTAAAGCTTTTTGGTAAGGCACTAAAGAAACTTTGGTTAATGGATTTGGGTTGGGTATACTTTGATCTTTTTCAGCTAAAATCAAAATAGACTTGTCTAAAACTTTTTTTACACTGTCAGCTTGTCTTTCTAATATTTTTAAATTTTCACCAGTTTTTTGAGTTTTAGTTTTATTGTAGAAATCATTAACAATTGAAACCAAGTTTTCATTGAATGATTTTGCCAATAATTCATCTTTATGATCAAATCCAATTTCAAGAATGGTAGTTTTTCTACTAGGTTTATCTACTATTAAATATTTCTCCTTGATAATTTTTACAACATCATTTAAAATACTATCATGAACTCTAAGATTGATCGATTTTGATTTATATAACGAAAAATCTACTTTTAACCTATCCCATTTTTTATTAATTTTTTCATTAATAGCGAACCTATCAATTAGCATAATATTGTTATCTCCAAAGTTATATTTAGACAAAAGAGTTTCCTTGATCATAGAATTAGATCTATATAATTCTTGAATATTATCAATTTGAAATAAGCTACTTGCGTCAATGAAACTAGATGCATTAATTCCTGCTAAAGATGCAAGTGAAGCAATATCTCCAATAGAATTTGAAGAAGACTCACTATCTAA
>MDTA01146635.1_pt1 | contig 32275 bp, 29 predicted proteins | sample 811151 | NCBI WGS metagenome assembly MDTA01 (sample SAMN05326648, study PRJNA326480) | marine metagenome | isolation source: seawater | place: Indian Ocean: South | collected 2010
CACTACGTTGATAGGCTGGATGTGGAAGCGCGGCAACGCGTGTAGCTGACCAGTACTAATAGCTCAATTGGCTTGATTTATGCACTGAAAAAAATTTTCTATATATAGTTAAAATTCAAAAAACAAATCTATTAGTTGTTCAATAAAAATATTTATCTTTACTGTTCAACTTTTGAACGTTAATAATGTTCAATTTTTGAACATATGAAGAATAAACAAGATCACTTTGAAGTTTTAAGAAAAATTCAAGCTTCCCCGAAAGCCTCACAACGAGAATTAGCTGAAGACTTAGGGTTTAGTTTAGGTAAACTTAATTATTGTTTAAAAGCTCTCCAGGAAAAGGGACTTGTAAAGATAAAAAGCTTTTCGAAAAAAGACGATAAAGTTAAATATTTCCAACAATACATTCTTACTCCCAAAGGTATAGCAGAGCGAACAAAACTCACTATTAATTTTATGAAAAGAAAGATGAAAGAATATGATGAGTTAAAAAAGGAACTGAAAGATCTTTAAATGTGGACAGTAATAAAATATGATAAGAAAAATCTTAATCTCTTATTATCAGATTTAAAGAAAAAAAGTGGAAAAGAATTAATAATTTATCGACCGAAAATTCTAATTCAAAAATTCTCAAAAAATAAACTTAAGTTTAGAGAACATTACTTACTTGGAGATTATTTATTTTTCTATCATCAAGATTTTAAAGATAAATCTGCAATTGAAAAATATAAGTTTTCAAGAGGTTTAAAATATTTTCTGAATGGATTTAACGAATTTCAATTAGATATAAAAAAATTTATAGAAAAATGCAAAAATTTGGAGAATGAGAAAGGTTATGTCTCAGAAACTTTATTTGATATAAGTTTAAATTCGTTTTACAAATTTAATTCAGGACCATTTGTAAATAAAATATTCAAAATTATTAATTTTGAAAAAAATAAAATAAAAATTTTAGCTGGGAATTTAAAAACGACTATTAGCAAACGAGAGTATTTATTTAGCCCAGTTTAAAAAGTACAATGAAAACTTTAAATTGTAAAAAAAGGTTTTTTACAAAGTGCGGAGCATTGGTTAATTAAATGAGAATTTTAATCACAGGAGCAGCAGGATTTATCGGTTTTCATCTGGCAAAAAAATTAATTGAAAAAAAAATATTCGTCCTTGGTGTTGATAATTTAAATAATTATTATGATAGTTCACTTAAAAAGAATAGATTAAAAGTATTAAAGAAAAGTAAATATTTTAAATTTAAAAAGTTAGATATATCTGATTTTAAAAATCTAAATTTAATCTTTAAAAAAAATAAAATTAATAAAGTAATAAATTTAGCAGCTTATGCTGGAGTGCAATATTCTTTAAAATACCCAGAAAAATATATCTTCACGAATGAAATAGGTTTTTTTAATATTTTGGAACTTGTAAAAAAATATAAAATTAAAAAATTACTTTTCGCTTCATCATCATCGGTGTACGGATTAAATAAACTACCATTCAAGGAAACACAAAATACAGATGAACCAATTTCATTATATGCAGCCACAAAAAAAAATAATGAGATTTTGGCTTATTATTATTCAAAACAATTTAATATTAATATCATTGGTATAAGATTTTTTACTGTTTATGGTCCATACGGTAGACCAGACTTAAGTATATTTAAATTTTGTAATCAAATATTATCAAATAAAAAATTAAAACTTTTTAATAAAGGAAATAATTATCGAGATTTCACTTATATTGATGATTTAATAGATAATTTATTTAAGTTAATAAATATTAAAAATAAAAAAAATTTTTTTAAAATTTTAAATATTTCATCTGGAAAAAAAATTAAAATTTTTGATTTAGTCAAGTTATTAGAGCAAAAATTACAAAAAAAAGCAAAAATTATGTTAGAAAAGAAATTGTCAACTGACATTACTGCATCTTTATCTTATTCAAGTGAGCTAAAAAAAATAATTAAAGTAAGAAAGGCTACCACTTTTAATTTAGGGATAAGAAAGTTTATTTCTTGGTATAAAAGTTACTACAATGTTTAAAAAAAAAAATATTTGCGTAATTGGACTTGGCTATGTAGGACTGCCTTTGGCTATCTCTCTATCAAAATATTATTCAGTCACAGGTTTTGATACAAATCCCCAAAGAGTTATAGATCTGAAATCTGGAAAAGATACTACGAAGGAAATTAAAAAAAAAGTTTTAAAAAAATCAAAAATTAATTTTACTTTTAATCAAAAAAAACTTTTTCATTGCAACATTTTCATAGTCACCGTGCCCACACCAGTAAACCAAAATAATACTCCTGATCTTTCAAATATAATCAGCGCCACAAAAATAGCTGCGAAAAATTTAAACAACAATGGTTTAATTATTTTCGAGTCTACCGTTTACCCTGGTTGTACAGAAGAAATACTTATTCCAATTATTAAAAAAGTATCTAAAAAAAAAATTAATAAAGATTTTTTTGTTGGTTATTCACCTGAGAGAATAGATCCAGGTTTGTCTAAATATAAACTCAATAATCAGGTAAAAATAATTAGTGGATCAAATTCAGAATCCTTAAAAATGTTAAAAAGCATTTACAGTAAAATCATTAATAAAAAACTATATGAGACAAGAGATATTAAAACAGCGGAGGCAGCTAAGATTATTGAGAACACTCAAAGAGATATAAATATTGCTTTTATAAATGAGCTTTCAATGCTTTTTCATAAATTAAGTATTAACACTAAAGAAGTATTATCAGCGGCAAAAACTAAATGGAATTTTTTAGATTTTAAACCTGGGTTAGTTGGAGGACATTGTGTTGGAGTGGATCCTTATTATTTAAAGTATAAAGCTATCAAAAGTGGTTTAAAACCTAAGATGATATCTTCTGGCAGAGAAATAAATGACTCAGTTCCTTATTTTATATTCAAGGAGGTTACAAAAATTTTTAAAAAAAAAATGAATAGAAAAAAAACTATAAATATTTTATTCATGGGGGTCACCTTTAAAGAAGACTGTAATGATATCAGAAATTCAAAGTCTTTAAGTCTCTATAAATTACTCAAAAAACAAAAAAAGAATACATTAGATGTTTATGATCCAATAGTAGATAAAGATATTTTATTTAAAAAACACAAAATACTTATCAAAGATAAACTAAAAAAAAATTTTTATGATGCTATCATTGTTGCAGTTCCCCATAAAGCAATTAAAAAATTATCAATAAATCATCTAAAATCTTTAGGAAATAAAAAATTAATTATTATTGATTTAAAATCTATTTATCCGAAAAAATTTGTTCAATGGCAATTATAAATAATAAAAAGTTTGCTTGGCAAGGCAAACACGGTCCACTACTTATAGCTGAAATAGGCGGAAATCATGAAGGAAATTTTAATTACGCAAAAAAATTAACCAAGCTAGCTATTAAAAGTGATGTGGATGTAATTAAATTTCAAATTTATACTGGAGATACTTTAGTAAATGAATTGCAATCTCCTTCAAGAAACAAACACTTTAAAAAATTTCAATTGAGAAAAGAACATCATATTTATCTTGCAAAAATGTGTAAGGATAATGGTGTAAAATACCTCTCATCAGTATGGGACTTATCGGCCTTAAAATGGATAGATAAATATTTAGATTTTTATAAAATCGGATCTGGTGATTTAACATGTTACCCACTAATTGAAAAACTTGCAAAAAAAGGCAAACCAATTATTTTATCTACAGGGCTATCATCTTTAAAAGAGGTAAATCAAACAATTAAGTTTATCAAAAGCAAGAATTCAAAGTATAAGCTGAAAAAAAATCTGTCAATTTTACAGTGCACATCCACATATCCGACTTTAGATGAGGAAGCAAATTTAAATGTAATAAAAACCTTATCTAAAATAAAAAATATTACACCTGGATATTCAGATCATACAATTGGGAGTTTAGCTTTAAAAACTGCATATTCTCTTGGAGCTCAGGTTTTAGAATTTCACTTTACTGATACGAGAAAAAATAAAACATTTAGAGACCATAAAGTATCATTAACTTCTGAAGAGACATTAAAAATGATAAAAGATATTAAAAAAATAAAAAAATTACTAGGGTCGGACTTAAAAAAACCAACAATAGAGGAAATTCGAAGCGGTCATTTAAAGTCATTTAGAAGAGCTTTATATCTAGATAAAGATTACTTAAAAGGACAAAAAATTAAAGAAAAAGATATAGTAGCTTTAAGACCTAATAATGGATATGACGCTAGAAATTATAAAAAACTTGCAGGAAAAAAAACAAAAAAAAATATCAATAAATTAGAAAAAATAATCTTAAACACAAATGTCTAATTATAACAATAATATTGTCGGGATAGGATGTGATTTTCAAACCGAAAGTGATGAAAACTCAAGAAAACTTGCGATAGAAAGTTTATCTGGAGGAGAAAAACAAAGAGTTTCTTGGATGCTAAAAAATATGCATCATAATAAAGTCTTTAAATACGAGTCACAAAATAAATCGGAAAATGAAAAAAAAAACTTACTTAAAAAACTTAGTGAAACTTATTTGCTTTATAGGGAGAATTGGAAAAAACAACCCCTTAACTCTTTTAAAAATAAATTATTTGGCAGTCAATTCAAAGAAAAAAAATTTTCTCCATTATGTTTTGATCTAGAAGTGGCATCTGTTTGTGATCTAGCTTGTGGTTTCTGCTATAGACAATATATTTCAACACCAGACAAAATTATGAAAAAAGAGCTTGCATTTAAACTTATAGATCAAGCATCTAAATTAGGAATTCCATCTATGAAGTTTAATTGGAGAGGAGAACCTTTATTGAATCCAAAGCTACCTCAAATTATAGACTATGCAAAAAAAAAAGGTATTCTAGAAACCATCATTAACACTAATGCTACGAAATTAGACGTAAAGACTTCAGAAGAAATTATTAAATCTGGTCTGGATATCATGATATATTCTTTTGATGGTGGCACTAAAGAAACTTATGAAAAAATGCGACCAGGTAGATTTGGTAAAAACAATTTTGATGACATTTATAAAAATATTTTGAATTTTAGTAAAATTCGAAAAAAATTGTCATCTCCTTTTCCAAGAACAAAAATTCAAATGATCTTAACTGACGAGACTAGAAAGGTACAAAACGAGTATTACAACTTATTCAAGGATATTGTTGATGAGGTGTCAGTAAAGCAATACACCGAAAGAGGAGGAAATTTAAGTGATCTTGATAAAAATTTTGAAGAAAAATTAAAGAATAAAAAAAATGATTTGTTAGAAAAATATGGCAAAGACCCAGTTTTAATGAAAGACTCAAAAGATAATATTTACATTTCAGAGGGAAGATTGCCATGTGAGCAACCCTTTCAAAGATTATTAACTACATATGATGGAAAAGTAGGAATGTGTTGTTACGATTGGGGGGCAACGCATACAGTTGGGTACCTCGATGATCTAGGATATGTAAACGGTGACAAAGAATATGAAAAGGTAAAGATCAAAGCTGATAAACATACCAAAGGATTTGAATTGATGAATTTAAAAATGCCTACTAAACATAATACACCAGAAAAAACTGTGCAAAATTTAGATAATATATGGCACGGCAAAGAGATTAATACAGTGAGAGAGGCTCATATTAAAGATAAGGCACATACAATCGATATTTGCAAGATTTGTCCATTCAAAGAAACCTACAAGTGGAAAAAAATATAATAATCCCCAAAACTCGAATTATAGCTGAAATAGCCAACTCTCACCAAGGTGACCTAAAAAAAGCAGTCGCTCTGGGGAATAAGTGCATAGAGTCAGGTGCAGACGCTATCAAGTTTCAAGTTTACTTTGCTGAAGAGTTATTGCACCATTCCCACAAAAGATTTGACCATTTTAAAAAACAGTCGTTTAGTAACAAACAATGGGGTCAAGTTTTTAAAAAAATTAGAAAGAAAAATTCTCAAATATATTGTGACGTCTTTGGTCTTAAGTCTTTCGAAGTAGCTAATAATGAAAAAGTAGACGGTTTTAAGGTTCATTCATCAGACTTAATAAATAAAAATTTATTAGATCGATTATCAAAAGTAAAAAACAAAAAAATTTTTTTATCTGCTGGAGGTAGCACATTGAGAGAAATTTCATATGCTGTCACAATTTTTAAAAGAAAAGGAATTTGTCCGATATTGATGCATGGTTATCAAAATTATCCTACAAAAGTAGAGGATACAAACTTAAATAGAATTACATTATTTCAAAAAATTTTCAAAAATAAGTGTCAGTACGGATATCAGGACCATATTGCCGGGGATAATGTTATGAGCAGTATAATTCCGATGGTTTCTTTATCTTTAAATATTGATTTTATTGAAAAACACGTAACTTTAAATAGATCTCAAAAAGGGGTAGACTATTATTCCTCTGTAGAACCTCATCAATTAAGTAAATTCATAAAACAGGTAGAAGAAGTCAAAAAAAGCTTTGGTGTCAACCAGCTAAATTTCAGCGGTAGTGAAAAAAAATATAGAAATGAAGTTAAAAAAATTTGGTATTCTAAAAAAAAATTTAAATTTAATACCCAAATTAAAAAAAAAGATTTATTAATGAAAAGACCTCCAAGTTCAGAGATTTCACCAAATTTTGTAGAAAATTTTGTATCAACTAAGATGTCGAATGATGTTGAACAAGATACTCATTTAACTAGGTCAGATTTTAATAACAAGGTTTGTGCAGTAATTCTCTGTAGACTTAAATCAAAAAGACTTCCAAAAAAAGCTCTTAAAAGGATTAATGGTGAGACTTTAATTTCACATTTAATTAAAAGATTAAGATTATCAAAAAATATAAATAAAATAGTATTAGCTACTACCAAAAAAAGAGAAGATTTAGAGATTTGTAAAATAGCGAAAAAAGACAAATTAAGTTTTTTTAGAGGTGACGAAAAAAATGTACTTAACAGAATGTATCAAGCCGCGAAAAAATTCGATTGCAATATAGTAATTCGTGTTACTGCTGACGATATTCTTATTGATCCTTATTATTTAGATAAGTTGATAAGTTTTCATCTTAAAAATAATTTAGAATATTCTAATAACAAATATTTACCTGGGGGGACTGAAGTTGAAATCTTCAATTTAGAAATATTAAAATTTTTACTTAATACAATAATAGACAAAAATAATACTGAGTATTTAACTTTTTTCATTGATAGGTTTAAAGATCAATTTATAACTGGAACTTTGAACGTGCCAAAGAAACACAGATCGACAACAAGTTTGACGATAGACACCCCGGAAGATTTCATATTTGTAAAAAAATTCTTAGAGCAAATGAACAAAAAAAATTTCAAATATAATTACGAAATGAATCATATCATTAATTTTTTAAAAAAAAATAAAAAGAAACTTTCTAAAAAAAGTAGAAAATTAGAAAAAATTAACACGGAGATCAATTGGGAAAAAGTAATAAATTAACAAATCGGCCTTTAGTAACAGTCTATATCACAAGTCATAATTACGGTAGTTATTTAAGGAGAGCAATACAAAGTGTATTGCACCAATCACTAAAAAATTTTGAATTGATAATAATAGATGATGGATCAAAAGATAAATCCAAATCGATTATTAATAGTTTCAAAAAAAATAAAAAAATAACAACAGTTTTTCAAAAAAATAAAGGATTAACGGTTACAAACAATTTAGCATTAAGGCTTTCCAAGGGTAAATATATAATGAGATTAGATGCAGATGACTGGCTCGACTTGAACGCACTAGAAATAATGTCTAATATTTTAGAGAGAAATGCTAAAGTTGGTCTAGTTTTTCCAGACTATTTTGAGGTTGATAGAAATGGAAACATATTAAATCTAGTTCGAAGACATGATTTTAAAAAAGTAAAACTACATGATCAGCCCGCCCATGGAGCTTGCACAATGATAAGGAGGGAATGTCTTGAAAAGATCGGAGGATATAGCGAAAAATATGACAGGCAAGACGGCTTTTACCTTTGGATTAAATTTATTCAAAAATATAAAGTTTTAAATACTAATTTACCTCTTTTTTATTACAGAAAACATGGTTCAAGTCTAAGCAGCAACGAGGAAAAAATTTTATCAACGAGATCAAAAATAATAAGATCTAATTTAAGTAAAAATAATTTATCAAAAAAAGCTTTGGCTATTTTGCCTATTCGGGGGTTGAAAATTAACCCTTCTTCCTATGTTTTAAAAAAATTAAAAGGGAAACCATTAGTATTTTGGGCTATCGAAAGTTTACTAAAAGCAAAAAATATTTCCAGGGTAGTTGTTACTTCCCCAGATAATGACATTTTAAAATTTTTGAAAAAAAATTATAAAGACAAGATTATCTTACACAAACGAGATGAAAATTTAGGTGGTATAAATATTGAATTAGATAAAAGCTTACAATTGGCCTCTAATTTCGCAAGGAAGAAAAAAGTTAAGTTTGAACACATATTTCAATTTAGTTACAAAGCTCCCTTTATTAGAAGTAATGATATAGATGCATTTATCAATGTTATAGATTTTTTTAAAACCGACGAGGTAATTGGTGTTCGCTCTGAAGGAGAAAGAATATACAAGCATGATGGTAATGGTTTAAAAAATATAAACTTAAGCCCTAATTTAAAATTAGAGAGAGATCAACTTTACAAAGGCATTGACGGAGTTAGAGTTTTTAGAAAAAAATTTATAAATAAAAGAAAAAATATTTCCAAAATTGGCCATTACATTTTAGATCAAAAATCATCACATGTAATTAAAAATGATTTAGATTGGAAAATAGCAGAAATAATTTAAAAAATAAATAAAAATGAAATCAATTGCTTTTTTAGGCACAGGTAAAATCGCACTAGAATATTCTAAAATCATTCAGAGATTGGGACATAGAGTAGAATATGCTTCCTCATCCTCTGTAGACTCAAAATCATGGAAAAAATTTAAATCTAAGAATCCAAAAGTAAAATTTATGTCAACAGAACAAATTTTAAAACATAAAGAGATAAATAAAATTTTTGCACTTTTGCCCCATTTAAAGCAAATGGAGTATTTTCCAGAATTTTTAAAGTCAAAAAAGAATATTTTTATAGAGAAACATTTTTTTAATAAGTCAAAAAAATTTAGTACTCTTTTACAAAAAAACAAAAAAAATCTTAAAAATAAATATATATCTTTTAATAGGAGGTTTTATGATGTTGTAAATATTCTCAAAAAAAGAGTAAGAAAAAGAGATATAAAATTTATTAGAGTTAATATAAGTGAAAATTTTTCAAAAAAAACGAAAAAAAAAAATAAAATTTATAAAAAACTATTTCCATATTTTGGTTCATCCTCACATATTATTGACTTGCTATTTTACCTTTTTAAGAAAATTTCATTCGAAAAAAATTTTGCAATGAATAAGAAAAAAGATTATCCCACTAGATATGTGCTCTTAAGAACATTTAAAAATGTTCCTATATTCTTGTTTATCGAAAAAAATGCTCCATTAAAAAATGGAATTGAAATAATTTTTCAAGATAATTCTTTATGGTCTTTAGTGCCTATTGAAAAACTAAGGGTTTTTAAAGGTTATATAGTAAAGCGTAATTCAAGTAAAAAGTTAAATTATTTAAATTATGAACAAAATTTAATTTTTGAAAAGAAAGAAAGGTCGAATTTTAAACCTGGCTTAGAGAAAACAATTAATTACTTTTTAAAAAAAAATTTATATAATCAAAATTTTAGAGAAAATTTAGAATACTTAAAAATATATGAAAAAATATTTAATTAAAAGAATAAAAAGTTTGCCCCAAATAAAAGATTTTGCAAAAAATAAAATTTCAAAAAAAACATGGAACTGGTTAGAAAACGGAGCCGAGTGGGGAAATACTACGAAATTAAATATTGAAAGTTATAAAAAAATCAAAATAGTTCCAAGAATATTTAAATATAATTCAAATTCTTTTGCAGCTAGCAATTTTTTAAATACTAAATTGAAAGTTCCGTTATTGATAGCTCCTATGGGTCACTTAACTCAGTTTCATAAAGATGGAGAGGCAGAGTTAGCGTTGGGTGCACAGAAATCATCTGCGATTGTTACAATCAGTGCATTAACTAGAATTAATTTAAAAGAAATTAGGAATAAAGCAAAATCATCTAAAATCCTTTACCAAATTTATTTTTATAATAATAAAAAATGGATTGAGGATGAGATAAAAAGAGCGTTAAAAATTAAAGTAAGTGGTTTTGTTTTGACAGTTGATAGTCCAGTAGCAAGTAAAAAATATCTGACAATTTCTGACAATTATGATGCAAGAAAATACGGAAGAAGAACTAACTTTAATAATTTAACAAAAAAAACATTACTTCCTGGCTGGAAAGATATTAAATGGCTAAAAAAAAAATTGAAAAAAAAACCTCTTTATATCAAAGGAATCATGGACCCTAATGACGCAAAAAAAGCATTTAAACTAGGAGCCGATGGAGTTTGGGTCTCAAATCATGGAGGTAGAGCATTCGAGTCAAATGTTGCATCTCTAGAGGTGTTACCTGCAATAAGAAAAAAAATTGGAAAAAAAAAATTAATTATTTTTGATGGAGGTATAAGGTCCGGCACCGATATTCTTAAAGCAATTCATTTAGGTGCAAACATTGTTTCTACTGGGAGGCCTTTTATTTACGGACTTATCTCCGCCGGCAGTGATGGGGTACAAAAAACTTTTGAAATGTTTAAAGAAGAGTATTTGATTTCAAAAAAACTCTCTGGATATTAGTATATATATTAATTTTACTAAAATAAATAATAACTAAAATTTTATAAGCTTAAATCTTCTAATAATGAAATATTTAAAGGATATAATTTCCTTTTTATTAAAAAGTAAAATATTTTTTCAATTAAAAAAGAAAAATATCGTTATTTATGATTGTATAAATTCTTATGAACTTTCAAAAGTTCTTAAAAGAAAAGATTACTTTATTTTATCTTCAAGAAAAACCACAATTAAAAATATTTATTTAACAAAAAATATTTTAATATTTTTAATTAAACATTTTCTTAAAAGAAGAATTAAACTTAATTACATGATTGCAGTGATTAAAGAAATAAACCCAAAAATAGTTATCACTAATATAGATAATTCTGTGGAGTTTTCACTTTTAGCAAAATATTTTCACCCCAAGATTAAATTTATCGCTGTTCAAGGAGCTAATCGAAATGACATTTACGAAAATACAGGAAATTTAAATAAACTTTTATTTATACCTTTCTTTTTATGTTACAGTGTATTTGATAAAGCATTATTTATAAAAAAAAAAATAAAAGTTAATAAGTTTGTTATTTCAGGTTCACTTAAAAATTCTTTTTACAAAAATAAATATAGAAAAAAGGACAAAAAAAGGTTTGACATATGTTATATTTCAAAAAATTTTTTAAAAAATACTTTTAAACACGACAGTGTGAAAAATTTGGAATACCTGGCTAAATACGCACTGAAGTACAATAAAAAAGTTATTATTCAATCTAAGGTTAAAAAAAATTTAAAAGAGTTAAAAGTTTATAAGAGAATTTTTAAGGGCTCTGAAACAGTTGTAGAGTGGAGATCTAATCTTCATCACTCCTCATACAAAAGTATTGATAAAAGCTCTATAGTTTTAGGGGCACCTACTACTTTATTAAGAGAGGCATATTACTTTAACAAGAAAGTTTTATGTTGCGACTCAACTAAAGCGGCCAATATGAAAGGCTATCCATTTAAAGGAGAGAATTATCTTAAAGATTTTACTTATACAGATTTTGAAAAAAGATTAAATGATCTATTTAAATTAAGTTTCAAGGCATATTTAAACAAACTTGGTAAACCTAAAAATTTTTTTATGGGAGATATTAATACTGTTGAATTAGTAAAAAATCTTATAAGTAAGGAGTTAAAAGAAAAAAAAAAATGCTAAATAAAAAATCAATTCTTATTACTGGTGGGACAGGAAGTTTTGGAAGAGCGTGGGTCAGACATATATTAAAAAAATATAAAAAAATTAGAAGATTAGTAATTTTTAGTCGTGACGAACTTAAACAATTTGAAATGGAGAAGGAGTTCAGTGTTAAAAAGTATCCTTGCATGAGATACTTTATTGGTGATGTGAGAGATAGTGAACGGTTAACGGTAGCTTTGAGAGATATAGATTATGTAATACATGCAGCTGCCCTTAAGCAAGTACCAACTGCAGAGTATAATCCTATTGAAACAATTAAAACTAATATTATAGGAGCGCAAAATTTAATAGAAGCAAGTTTAAAAAATAAAGTTCAAAAGTTGATTGCATTATCGACTGATAAAGCTAGTTCACCAATTAACTTGTACGGGGCTACTAAATTGTGTTCGGATAAACTTTTTATTGCAGCAAATAATATCAAAGGAAAGAAAAAAATATCTTTTTCAATAGTAAGGTATGGAAATGTTATGGGCAGTAGAGGTTCAGTAATTCCAGTTTTTTTAAATTCCAAAAAAACTGGGACATTGCTCATAACTGATAATAGGATGACAAGGTTTAATTTGACCTTATCTCAGAGTGTAGAAATGGTAGAATGGGCTCTTAAGAATTCGATAGGTGGCGAAATTTTTGTACCAAAAATTCCTAGTTATAAAATTTTAGATTTAGCTAAAGCCATTTGTCCTAACTGCAAGATTAAGATAATCGGTATAAGAAGTGGTGAGAAACTTCATGAAGAATTAGTAAGTATTGGGGAAAGTCAAAATACACTCGAAACTAAAAACTACTTTATAATTCTTCCAACACAAGAAGATTCCTTTTTAAATTCTTTCAAAAAAAAATTTAAAGCTAAAAAAGTTAAGAAAGAATTTTCGTATAGAAGTAATAATAATAGATTTTTATCTGTAGCAGAACTAAAAAACCTTATAAAAAAATAATCAACGCATGCCAAGAAGAGTACAGGTGATACTTCAAGCCAGAATAGGTTCGAAAAGATTATATGGAAAATCAGCAATCCCTATAATCAATGAGCCGCTTGTAATACTTTGTAATAAAAGACTTAAAAGTAAGAATTTAAAAATAACAACAATTATACCAAATAAAAAAGAAGATGATTATCTTGCTTATATTTTAAAAAAAAATAATTTTAATTTTTTCAGAGGTGCAAGCCTAAATGTATTAGAAAGATTTAAAAGATTTACTAAAAATTTCAGAAACGAAGAAATAATTGTAAGAGTGACAGCAGATAATCCATTTGTTGATGGTAAATTTTTAAATAAATTAATTAAAATTTATAAAAAGTACAATCTTGAATACTTATCAGCACATGAAAATATTAGTAAAATACCATACGGTATACAAGCTGAAATTTTTAAAGTAAAACATCTGAGGGAAATAAATTCTCAAGAACCTTATTCATCAGAACATGTCACGCCTCTTATAAGAAAAAAATATTTCAACAAAGAAATAAATATTTTTATAAAAAATTATTCTGGTATATCAAAACTAAAACTAAGTATCGATACTATCAAAGATTTGGAAAGAGTTAAGAAAATATTTTCAAATTATAATGGAAGTCCTTACGATGATTTATCTAAAATAATTAAAAATAAAAAAGTTTTGAAGTTAGAAAAAAATACAAAAAAATCATATATCCTTTTAGGAACAGTTCAAATTGGAAAGAAATATTTTCAAAAAAATGTAGATATTTCTCAAAGAAGGGCAAATAATCTTTTAAGTTCAGCACTTAAAGAAAAAATCAATTTTTTTGATACGGCATATAATTATGGAAGATCCGAGGAATTTATAGGAAATTTCAAATCAAGTATTAATAATAATAGTCAAATTTTCATTACTTCAAAGTTGTCAAATTTAAAAAATAATAAAAATTTAAGTAAAGATGAATTGATTAAAAAGATTAACTTCAGTATTTTTGAAAGTTTAAATAAACTTAAATGTTCTCATTTAGACAATTTTTTAATTCATAATTCATATGATCTTTTTAGATCCAGAGTAGTTTACAAACATCTCAACAGATTTTTAGCCAGTGGGATTATTAAGAATTTAGGAGCCTCTATTTACACACCTAATGAATTTTCAAAACTAAAAAAATATAAAAATATTTCTTGTGTACAACTACCTTTTAACCTTATAGATAGCAGATGGATAAAAATTTTGAGTAAAAAAAAAAATTACCCAAAAATTTTTGTTAGGAGCCTTTTTTTGAGGGGTAACTTAAAAGAGCATAAAATCAATTTTCCAAATAAAAACCAAAAATTTGAAAATTTTAATAAACATCTAAGAAATTTTTGTATTCAATTTAAAAAAAATAACTTTTTTGAATTGACTTTAGCTTATGCAAAAGCCTTCATAGGAATAAACTATCTTGTAATTGGAGCACAAACCCAAAACCATATTAAAAAATTTAGCATAGCCTCTAAAGTAAAAAAATTAAATGAAAGTCAGAAACAAAAGCTAATTAAATTGATCACAAAAAACTTTAAACCAAAAGATGTAGATTTAAGAAATTGGAATTAATATAAAAGATTGATAAATATATATAATGAAAATTTTAAAAAAACTATATAATCTTAAAAATAGAACAGTAGTTTTAACAGGCGCTGGTGGAAATTTAGCAGAAAAAATTTCTCTTATTTTAGCAGATTTGGGTGCAAACTTAATTTTGATTTCAAGAAGAAATAAACTTAAAAATAATTATGATAAAAAATTAAATTTGGCTTACCCCAATATAAAAATTAAAAAAATTATTTGTAATTTATCAAGTGAAAAAAGTAGAAAAAATTTAATTAAAAAACTTAATAAAGAAAAAATTGATATTCTAATTAATAATGCTACCTTTAAAGATAATAATCTAGTCGCTTATGCATCTAATTTCAAAAAGCAAAACTTAAAAAAATGGAAACTATCTTTAGAAATTAATTTGATATGCGCTTTTCATTTATCCCAAGGGCTTTACAAAAAACTTAAACAGTCTGGAAATGGATCAATAATCAATATTTCCTCAATTTATGGGGTTTATTCACCAGATTGGAAAATTTATAAGGAAACAAATTTAGGAAACTCGTCAGCTTATGCATCAGCAAAGGCAGGATTAATACAACTTACAAAATGGCTTTCGTCAACTTTAGCGCCCAACATTAGAGTTAATAGTATTTCTCCTGGAGGGATATTTAGAGATCAACCAAAAAAATTTGTAAAAGCTTATAATAACAGAACTTCATTAGGGAGGATGGCAACAGAAGAGGATCTCATGGGTATTATTGCTTATCTAGCAAGTGACGCATCCTCATATGTAACAGGTCAAAACATAATCATTGATGGAGGATGGGGAAATTGAAAGATGTCATTATCATTTAAAATCGGAAAAAAAACAATAAACAACAAATCCAAAACTTATTTTATTGCAGATATAGCTGCCAATCATGACGGAAATTACAAAAGAGCTTTAAAATTAATAAAATTGGCCGCTAAAGCTGGTGCAGACGCTGCTAAATTTCAACATTTTAAAGCAGAAACAATCGTTAGTGATTTAGGATTTAGAAATCTGAAGAAGAAATTATCACATCAATCTAAATGGAAAAAATCAGTATTCCAAGTTTATAAAGATGCCTCAATAAATTTTGCATGGACAAAAGGATTAAAAAAACAATGTAAAAAATATAATATTGATTTTATGACAGCTCCCTACGACTTAGATTATGTAGATAAAGTAAATAAATATATTCCAGCTTACAAAATTGGTTCTGGAGATATAACATGGTTAGAAATTATTAAAAAAATAGCAAATAAAAAAAAACCAGTAATTATTGCTACTGGAGCATCTTCGCTTGAAGATGTTTTACGAGCAGTTAAAACTATAAAAAAATACAACAAAAAAATTGTGGTTATGCAATGTAACACTAATTACACAGCAAGTAATGAAAATAATTCTTATCTAAATTTAAAAGTTTTAAATACTTTTAAAAAAAAATTTGGTAATCAAGTTATTTTAGGGTTAAGTGATCACACATTCGGACATAATTCAGTTTTAGGATCTATTGCGCTTGGTGCAAAAGTAATTGAAAAGCATTTCACTGATAATAATAATCGTACGGGTCCAGACCATAAATTTTCGATGAACCCAAGGACTTGGAAAGAAATGATTTATCAATCTAGAGTGTTAGAAAAATCATTAGGAAATGGTGAAAAAAAAATTGAATTAAACGAAAAAGACTCTTCAATCATTCAAAGAAGATCAATTAGAGCTAAATATGATTTAAAGAAAGGGTCAATTATTAAGAGAAAAGATTTAACATATCTTAGACCTTGTCCAAAAAATGCTTTAAACCCGCACGAAGATTTTAAAATTATTGGAAAAAGAATTACAAAAAATATTTTAAAAGAAGATATAATAAATTGCAAAAACACAAAATAGTAATTTTGATCCCTTGTTTCAATGAGGAAAAAACGATAATCGATATTTGCAAAAGGGCCAAAAAATTTGGACATGTATTTGTTGTTGATGATAAATCAAGGGACAATTCAAAAAAATTATTAAAAAAGGAAAAAATTGACTTCAAACAAAATAAGATAAATTTAGGATATGAACGTTCCTTGATAGAAGGATTTAAATTTATAATAAAAAAATTTAAAAGAGTAAAATACATTCTCACGTTAGATGCAGATGGAGAACTTCCAGTAGATAACATTCCAAAAATTCTTAATACAGTGAAAAAAAAAGATTTTGATCTAGTAATAGGAAAAAGAAAAAGCCTTAATAGATTGAGTGAAAATTTGCTTGATCTTATTTTTAGGCTAAAATTTGGCTATAAAGATCCGGTGAGTGGATTTAAGTTGTATAAAATTGCATCTTTAAAAAAGATAGTAAATAAAATTTCTAATAGTATGTTTTTAGTAGATGTACCAGTCATATTTCATAAATTAGATTTGAGGGTTACAAATATAAATATTTCAACAACAAAAAGAATTGACAGCCCTCGTGTTGGCAATAGTTTTAAATCTAATTTAAAAATACTAAGAATAGTTTATAAAATTTTGCATTAAAAAAATGAAAAAAATTAAAATCAAATTTGAAGATCAAAGTAAAAATTGGAACATATGGGAGAATAAGAGTGAAATTGAAAGATCTATACAGAGAGTAAAAGGTACACTTCCAGAAATGGAATGCGCAAAACAATTGGCAGAAATTTTAAAAAAATATTATAAAAAAGGAGATAAAGTTCTGGATTTTGGTTGTGCCGCAGGCCACTTTTATAAAAGTTTAAGAAAAATAGATAATCAAATATTGTATACAGGATTTGATGTTACAAAATCATATATAGATTTTGCAAAAAAATTTTATAAAAAAAATGATCGTATTTTTTTTGATACACAAAACATATTTTCACTATCAAAAAAATATTATAAAAATTTTGATATTGTTTTTTGTTCTAACGTTTTGTTACATTTACCATCAATTGATTTAGCTCTTAAAAATCTAATAAAAGCAACAAAAAAGTATTGTATTATTAGAACTTTAGTGAGTGAGAACACTCACCTAAGCAAATTTTATCATAATGATAAAACTAATAAAAATAATATTCTTAACTCCTTTCAGTTTCAAAATACATATAGTTATAATTTAATAAGAAAAAAAATAAAAAAAATTGGCAATTACACAGTGAATTTTATCGACGATAAATATAATGGTAAAAAAATAAATAAAGAGTTCAAAAAATACAAAAAAAATTATCCAGGTCTTACAAAATTTGAAGGCAATGTTCAAATCTCAGGCAGCAAAGTATTTGAATGGAAATGGATAATAATAAAAAAATAAATTTAATTATCATTTTAAGTAGATGAATTATATCAAAAACTTAAGAATATTTTTAACTTCATCACAGAAAAAGCAGTTTTTTATATTAGTTGCTTTAATGTTTATTGCAACAATATTAGAAATTTCTCTATTAAAATTTATATTTGAATTTCTTAATATAATTTCTGAAAAAAACTATCAATCAAACTCTTCAACCGGCAACCTTTTTAAGTATTTTAAAATAAATGAAAACAAGGTCAAACTAATTGTATTATTAATTTTTACAATCTATCTAATTAAAACATCAATAAATCTTTTTTTAAATTGGAAAAAGGGGAGTTTTATTTTTAAATTAAAAGAGGAATTAAGCTTAAAGTTTTTAAGAGGATATTTGTTTATGCCTCGTATTTTTCATCTTCGATCTAATACTGCTGAATTGACAAAAAACATAACTTCTGAAATTGATAGTTTTATGATAGCGGTTTTATCAATCTCAAATATCTTGTTAGAAACTATGATTTTAATTGGAATAATTTCTTTTTTGTTATTTTTAAATTTTAAAATTACTTTAATTTGTGTGATTTTATTTTTAATTTTTTCATTAATAATGTCTCAATACAATTCAAAAAGATCTATTTTTTTAGGTGCAGAGAGGGTTAAAATAATGGAAAGAAGAATGAAAAATATAATTGAAAGTTTGTCTGGATCAAAAACTTATGAAATGTCCGGAATGAGAGAGAGCATAGTCAATGTTTTTGATAAAAATAATAAAGAGCTTTCTATAAATTCGATTGAAATTTTTTTTAGAAATAATGCCCCAAAACCACTATTTGAATTATTTACAGCACTAGTAATCACTTTACTTTTATTAATATTTTATGGTGAAAATTCAAAATTAACCTCAATAGCGCCAACAGTCGTAGTATTTTTTGCAGCGGCTTACAGATTAATACCTTCATTTAGCACTATAATTTCCAGCCTTCAAAAATATCAATACAATATTCAATCCATGAATAATCTACTAGTGGATTCATTAAAATTTGAAAAAAAAATTGAAACTAACAAATCAAAGTTAAATTTAAATAAAAAAATTAATTTAGAAAAAATATATTTTTCCTATGAAACAAATACTAGAGACCGGATTAAAAATTATATTTTTGAAGACTTAAATCTTGTGATCGATAAAGGTGAAAAAATTGGTATAGTTGGTTCCAGCGGTTCAGGTAAAAGTACACTTCTTGATATTATAATGGGTTTATTGAATCCTACAAAAGGTAAAGTGACTGTTGATAATAAAGAAATTAATTCTCAAAAATTGGGATGGCAAACAAATATTGGCTGCGTCCCCCAAGATGTTTTTATATTAGATGATACTTTGAAAAAAAATATAGCTTTCGGAATAGAGGACAATTTTATTAATGAAAAAAGGATAAATGAGTTAATTGACCAATCGAATCTGAGAAGTTTAGTGAATAATTTGGATAGCGGAATAGAGACGAATATTGGTGAAAGAGGCGAGAGAATATCAGGAGGCCAAAAACAAAGAGTAGGTATCGCAAGAGCATTATATTCAGATCCTGAGATTTTAATATTTGATGAGCCTACCAGTGCTTTAGACGAACAAACAGAGAAAAAAATCGTTAAAGAAATTTTTATCTCAAATAAAGAAAAAACTATTATTTTCGTTACCCATAACAAAAAAAATCTTACCGAGTGTAACAAGGTTTACAAAATAGATAATAAAAAATTGTTTAAATTATAAATTTAAAAAAAATAATATATATTCATGAGTTATCTTATTACCTCAGAAAGAAAAGAAACATTCTCTAAACATAATAAAAAAAATATAATTTTACCTGGGTTATTTTATAATTTTATTAACAAAAATTTAAAATTCAGTAATTTAAATGAAAAACAGGAATATCATTGGTCAAACAAAAAAAATTAAAAAAGGACCTTATAAAGATATCAAATTTTTACGAAAAAATACTCGATAATCTTTATAAAAAATTAAATTTAATACATAAAAAAAATTTTTCAAAAAGATATTGGGAGATTTTAATTTGGGTTTGGCTATATAGATTTATTATTTATTATTTTGATCGATGGGAAATTGTAAAAAGTTTGAAAAAAAAATACAAAAATAAAAAATTAATTTGTAAAAAAATAGGATTTCAAGAGATAGATTTTATTCCAAGAGATACAGAGGACTGGTGTACAACTAATGTAATGTCAGACGATTGGAATCATTGGGTTATTTGTAAAATTATAAAAGAAAATGATTTTATTGAAATTTTCTCGGTAAATAAAATTAAAATAAAACCTAAAAGTTATTTCAATTATCAAAATTTATTTACAAAAGAAAATATTATTAAAAGAACAATAAAATCTATTTTTAAAAACAAAAATAAAGATATATTTTCCCAAAATACAGGATTCTCAAAATCGTCACCTAATCAAATTAAATATTTTTTCCAAAATTTTTCATCTATTAATAAAGATATATTTTGGAAATTTGATAAAAAAATTAATTTACAAGACAGAGATTTTATTTCTCAAACTAATAAAAATTATAATTCAAAATTTGAAAAATTTTTGATGAAAGAGATCAAATATAATTTTCCAACTATCTTTTTAGAAAATTATAAAAAAGGAATAAATGAAATTAAAATAAATAAGTTGCCCAAAAATCCCAAATTAATAATAACAAGCATGGATGATATTTCAAACGAACCTTTCAAGTTCTACACAGCTGAAAAAATACTTAAAGGATCAAAACTGTTTCTTATTCAACACGGAGGTTCGTATGGAACGTCAGAAAATTTTCCGATTGAAAAAATACAAACAAAAATTGCTGATAAATATTTTTCATGGGGTTGGAAAAATAGTAATAAGAAAATTATACCTAATTTTTGTCAAAAAACACTGGGTTTAAGTATAAAGCAAAACAAAAATACTAAAGGTTTGCTTATTCCAATTTTAGATTTAAGTTTATTTCCTGGTAATATAGCTGATGGTAGACCAAGATCTATACACGAGATTAATGATTATATTGGTATCTTAAAATCTTTTTTCTCTAATTTAAAAAAAAATATTCAGGACGATAGTGCTTTCAAATATTTAGATGTTTATAAAGTATATCCAAATTATGTACTTAGATCATTAAAGTCTAATTTTAAAGATGCAACTTTTTTTTCATCTAATAAAAGTGGCTGCCTATTTTTAAATAAATACAAACTTAATATAGAGACTTTTAATTCAACTGGATACTTGGAGTCACTGAATTTAAATTTACCTACTATATTAATATTTGATAAAAATTATTGCCAGTTAAGAAAAAAAACACTTAAATATTTTAGATTACTTGAGAAAGTTCATATTTTATTTTATGATCCCAAAAAAGCGGCTAAGTTTGTAAACAAAAATTATAAAAACTTAGATAAGTGGTGGAATAGTAGAAAAGTACAAAATACAGTGAAAATGTTTGTGAATCAATTTGCTAAACCATCTAATGATCCTTACGGTTTTTTAAAAATTTTGGAAAAACAGAAATGAAAAAATTATTTTATGAAAGCTACTCTTTTTTGAAAGACGTTGTAATGTTTCCCTCAAATTATCATAAAGTACCTGCTTCAACAATATTTAATAAATTACCTTACCAAAATTTAAGAATTTTAATTGATATATATTTAACAAAAAAATTTCAAAAAAAAATAATAAATGGGCTATCAAGTGAAAAAAAACTTTTATTTGAGAATGCTCGAGATGAAGGAATTATTTTAAATTTGAATTTCTTCTCTAATGACGAAATTGAAAAACTAAAAATAATATGTAATTCGTTAGTTGATGATTATAAACATCACGACTTGACTATTGATAACGGAGGCCTTGGAAAAGACTCCGAGTCATCTTCTAAGTACTATTACTTACCAAATTATAAAAATAAATTGACTGATAAAGTTTCAGAGTTATATGATTTTTTGTATTCTAATAAAGATTTAATCTTACAATTAAAATTTTTATCAGGATTAGATTTAAAAAAGGATAAAATTAGTATTCACATTTCAAAGGTGAAAGGCAAACTTTTGAGCGATGAATGGCATTCAGATTGTTTTAGTCATACAGCAAAAAGTTTTTTATATCTTCACAATGTTGAAAAAAATAATTCTCCTTTCTGTTTCTTAAAAAAATCCCATGCGAATAAAAATCTAAAAATCTTAAACGAGAAAGAAAATTCATCAAAAATTTTAAATGTAAATAAAGATAAGTCAAAAAGTGGAAATCAAATTTGGAATAAACTTGAAGAGTCGAATTTTAAAAAAGAAATTTTTGAAAGATCAGAACTTATTGAATGTTCTTATCCAAAAGGCACGCTAATTACTTGTGACACTTCTGGATTCCACAAAAAGGGATATAGTGACGGCTCAGAAGAAAGATTTATGATCGGGTTTGTGTCAAATAGAGGAACAATGTTTGAAAAGTTTAAATCTGCATTCTTTTAATTTAAATCATTTTAATAATATGCAACATAAAAAAAATATAAGAAGATCATCTTTTTTTAAATTTAAGAAAATTGATAGTTCAGACTACTATAATGTTTCTTTTTACAGAGGCTGGCATGAATTATCAATTTTTCGAATTGAATTTTTAAAACACATTAATGGAAAAAACCTCCTAAATAAATATATAGTTAGAGATGATTATGGGATTGAGAAAGCTCTTATTATTTCAAAAGGATCATCCATTATAAAAAAGAATAAATATTTTACAAAAAAATTGAAAAAATTTGATTGTTTACACACTAATAAATCTTTTAAAAATTTGGAAATACAATGTAAAAAAGGTTCCCAATTATTTATTATTGTTGGAAAAAGAAAAATATCTAATAACAAAAAAACAATTTTTTTTAATTTTGAAAAAGATTTAAAAAAGATAAATTTATGGGGTGGTCAGTGTATTTCTAGAGTTTTTCACGGACATAAATTCACTTTAGTTTTATTTAGATTAAAAAAAGGTTTTCAATTTCATGATAAAGGGCACAAAAACGAGCAAATAACTTGGCTAATCAAAGGAAAAATGAAATTTTATGTTAAACATAAAAATACAACCTTGGAGGCTAACAAAAAATCAGTCGACATCGGTCCGTTTGATTTTCATGGTGGTAGATCTTTTGGCGCAATCGGATTTGATGCATTCTCCCCAAAACGATCTGAAAAAAGGTACTCTTAAATGAAAAAAATAAATTTAATTGAATGCACACTTAGAGATGGAGGGTATTATAATAATTGGGATTTTGATCGCAGGTTAGTGCAGAATTATATCAACTCTTTAAATTCTATTGGCATTAAGTATATTGAGATGGGATTTAGATCCTTTCAGAGTAAAGATTTTAAAGGTCCCAATTGGTATACAACAGACAGTTATATAAAATCATTTAAAATTCCAAAAAAGATAAAAATAGGGGTAATGGTTAACGCATATGAAATAATTTCACATAAAAATAACTTAAAAAAAACTACCGATAAATTATTTGTTAGCAAAAAGCACTCTAGAGTAGATTTTGTAAGACTTGCTTGTCACTACAATGAGCTCCAAAAAACCTTAGAAGTTGCAAAAATCTTAATTAAAAAAGGTTATCAAACAGCGGTTAATTTAATGCAGATAACTGAACGTTCCAATAAAGAAATATTAGATGCTGGAAAATTGGCACGAGAAGCAAAAATTAATATTCTTTATTTTGCTGACAGTCTTGGAAGCATGAATAATAAACATATTGAAAATGTTGTACAAACATTAAATAAAAATTGGAAAGGCGATTTAGGAATACATACTCATAATAACTTAGGATTAGCTCTATCAAACACAGTTGTGGCAATTAAGGAAGGAGTAAACTGGGTTGACTCAACAGTAATGGGTATGGGAAGAGGCGCTGGAAATGCTCAAACAGAATATTTGATATTAGAATTAGAAAAATACAAAAATAAATTTAAAAATAATCTAAGTTTATTAAAATTAATTGAAAAATCATTTAAACCTTTGTTTCAAAAATACAAATGGGGTCCAAATTCATATTATTATCTAGCTGGTAAATTTGGTATTCATCCAACTTATATTCAAGAAATGATAAATATTAAACTAGACGAAAACGAAATGCTTGAGGGGATTACTCAATTAAAAAATTATGGAGCATCCAGATATGATGTTAATTTAGTAAGATCAGAATTTCAAAAACCAATTAAACTTCAGAAAGGAGAATGGTCTCCGAAATCTAAAATCAAAGGGAAAGAAGTACTATTAGTTACTTCTGGACCTAATTTATTACAATATAAAATTGAAATTGAAAATTACATAAAAAAATATAAACCTCTTGTAATAGCACTAAACTCTTCTTCTTGTATAAATAAAAAACTTATAGATTTATATGTAGCATGCAATCCACTTACTTTGCTATCAGATATCAAGAAAATTAAAAAGTTTAACAAACCTATAGTTATGCCCAAGTCAATTTTATCTAAAAAAATAATTTCAAAACTAAATTCATCAAAAATTTTAGATTACGGTGTAGGTATATCTGAAAATAAATTTGAAATTTATGAAAAATGTTCAAGCGTTCCGAAACTTTATACCGTAGCATATGCTTTATCAGTCGCCACAAGTGGCCAAGCAAAAAGGATTTTACTTGCTGGATTTGACGGATATGGTTCAGAGGATAGAAGGACGAAAATTGTAGATAATATTTTTTATTTATACTCATCAAATAAGAAGGCAAAAAAACTTCTAGGAATAACGCCGTCATCATATAGTTTTGATACTAAATCAGTATTTGCAATTTAATCTACAATGAAAAAAATAGTTGCTGTATTTCCAATAAGAAAAGGTTCACAAAGAGTAAAAAATAAAAATTTTAAAAAATTTTGTGGAAAAAGTTTACTTGAACATAAAATAATTTCTTTGAAAAAGGTAAAAGGTTTGCAAGAAATTATAATCAATACAGACTCTAATAAAGCAATTTCTATAGCAAAAAAATTAGGTGTGAGTTACTTTAAAAGAGATGGTTATTATGCAAGTTCAAAATGTAGCAATAGTGAATTTTGGTCAAATGTAGCATCGTCAACTAAAAGTAAATATATTTTATTCACTCACTGCACCAATCCGATAATTAAATCAAGCACTTATGAGAAAACAATTAAAAGATTTTTTTTAAATAAAAATAAATATGATAGCTTAAATAGTGTAAGCGAGGTAAAGGAATTTTTATTTTTAAAAAATAAGCCGATTAATTTTAAATTAGATAAAGCACCTAATTCACAAAATTTACCTGACATAGTTAAAATAAATTTTGCAATAAGTATTTTGAAAACAGATTTTATGAAATCAAAAAAAACTTTAATTGGAAAAAAACCTTTTTTTTACAAATTAAATCAAATCGAAGGACATGATATCAACACCCCTTACGAATTTGAAGTTGCAAAATATTTATTTAAAAAATTTAAATAATTATATCTCCTATGTCAGCGCTATCAGAAAAGTGGAATAAAACTAAAAATATTTATTTAAATTGGTTGATTAATACTGATTTAAAAAAAATTTTTTCAAAAAATATTTATTATCAAAAATTGTCTTTATGGTGGTTGACTGATATTTATGAGAAAGACGCTTTAAAGGATCATAGTTGGTTTAACAATTTATTCACAAAAATTAATAACAAAAAAACAATAACTTTTAAGAAAAATTTTAACTTTTTTTTTGAATTTTTAAAACTACTTTTAAAATTTTTTAAGGTTGCAATTTTAAATATTTTTATTCGTATACTCTATAGAGATAAATCAAAAAACAATTATACAAAAAATTGTCTTTTTGTGCCTTTATCTAATTTAATTAATTACAAAGATCATTCATTAGATATTCAGTACGGATTATTCACTTTAAAAAATAAAGATATCTCTTATGCTATTCAGTTAAATTACGATTTTTCATTAATCTATAAATATCTAAGTATAAGAAAAAAATTAAATAAGATCCCAGTAAATTATTATATAGTAAATCGTTATTTGAATTTGGCAGATGTTCTAAAAATATATATTAAAACATTTAAAGATTATTTATTTTTAAAAAATTGTTTAAAAAAAAAAAATTATTTTTATTTACAAAATAAGGACTGTAGTGAAATTTTAGAACCGTTACTACTAAAATCATTTTTTGGTTCGATACAGTATTCACTTCTGAATGGAATTAGTTTTAGAAATTTATTCAAAATTAAACAATTTAAAAATTTTATAAGTTATTTAGAATTTTTTCCAACCTCTAGATCCGTTTATTTTTTTCTCAAAGATGAAATAAATACTAATCTAATTAGTATTAATCATGCAAATTATAGTGATAACATGTTAGCTTACGCGATAAGAAAAAAAGAATTTTCAATTAAATCTGATTATCTAAATTATTCACCTAGTCCAGATATTTTTTGCACTCAAGGTAAAAAATATTTTACAAGATTAAAAAAAATCTTTCCTAAGAAGAAAATTTTTCAAATTGGTTCATTGAAATTTGGAACTCAAGATATCAATTTAAAAAGAGAAAAAAATATCTTTGAAAAAAAGAAAAATTCAAAGAAAATTATTTCGATTTTTACTAGCATCAAAGATTATCTTGGTATCGTTGATACTTTAAACAAATGTGAACTTAATGAATTTTTTATAGTTTTGAGGCCTCATCCTTACTATAAAAAAGCCACGTTAAATCATTTTAAAAAAAAATTTAAATTTAAATTTAATTTAATGGAAAATTTTTCTCCTAGACAGATAATTAAATCTAGTGATTTTGTTTTAGCCGGTGATTCTTCTCTTTGTTATGAGTCAATAATCTTAGGCAAGAAAAATACTCTTAGATTATATAATGAAAAGTATCATCCTTTGTTCGATATTGAAGATGAGGTAATAACCGTAAAAAATCCAAAGTCTTTACAAAATTATCTTACAGATAAAAAAAAAGTTAAAAAGGTAAATTCAAAAAAACTGATTAAAGATTTTTTCTACAAGTACGACAAACTAGCACATATTAGATTAAATAACATTTTAAAAAAACTTTAAAAAATAAATGATTAAAAAAATCTTAAAAGTTGTTTTACCAAATTTTATTATAAAATTTTTAAAATCTTTATATACTTCTTTAAAGCTTTTGAAATTTACTAAGATGACTAACAGACAAATTTTTAGCGAAATATACAAGAAAAAACTTTGGAGCCCAGAAAAAGAAAAAAAAAATTTTGAATTTTATTCAGGCTCTGGATCTCATTATAAGGAGTTTCAAGATATCTATATTGATGAAATAAGGAAATTTTTATTAACTTTTTCATCCAAGCCCGATGTTGTGGATCTTGGTTGTGGTGATTTCACCATTGGTTCTAAAGTAAGACAATATTGCAAAAATTATATAGCGGTTGATATATTTGAGGATTTAATTAAGGATAATAAAAAGAGATACTCGAACTTAAATGTTGACTTTAAAGTTTTAGATATTACGAAAGAGGAACTTCCAGCTGGAAATATATGTTTTTTACGACAAGTCTTACAGCATTTCTCTAACAACAATATTCAAAATTTTCTAAAACAAATTGATGGAAAATATAAATATTTAGTGCTCACTGAACATTTGCCAAATAACTCTTTTTTTAAGCCAAATATCGATATTGTCACCGGCCCTCAAATACGTCTTTACAAAAATAGCGGAGTAATACTAACAGAGAGGCCTTTTAACTTAAAAGTCATTGATACAAAAAATATTTGTAATATCAGCTCAAAACAAATATTAGGATTTGAAGGAGTTTTAAACACTAAAATATACCATCTAAATAAATGAAAGTAATAATTTTAGCAGGCGGAAAAGGAACTCGAATTTCAGAATATACAAAAATTATACCGAAACCGATGATAAAAATCGGAAATAAACCTATTTTAATTCACATAATGCAACATTTTTTAAAATATGGTCACAAAGATTTCTATATAGCTATGGGCTATAAAAGCAATGTAATCACAAATTATTTTAAAAACTTTAAAAAGTTAAACGAACCTTTTAATCATAAAATTAATAAATCTAAAGTATTAATTACTTTATCCTTTACTGGAGACAATGTTCTTACTGGAGGTAGAATTAAAAAGATGTCTAGATTTGTTAATAAAAATGAAAATTTTTTGTTTACATATGGTGACGGCGTATCAAATGTAAATATTAATAAATTGATAAAATTTCACAAAAAAAATAGAAAATTGATTACTGTTACTGCCGTAAGGCCCCCAGCTAGATTTGGAGAGATTACTTTGAAAAGAAATCTTGTAAAATCTTTTAAAGAGAAGCCACAAGTTACCGAGGGTTGGATTAATGGAGGATTTTTTATTACTAATCACAAATTTTTCAAATTAATAAAAGGTGATAAAACCATACTTGAAAAAGAACCCCTAGAAAAAGCTGTTTCAAAAAAACAATTATTAGCTTTCAAACACTCTGGTTTTTGGAAGTGTATGGATACTTTACGTGATCGAAAAGTTCTAGATAAAATTTATAAAGAAAATAAATTTAATTGAAAAAAACAAAAAAAATTTTGGTAGTTGGGGGAACGGGATTTATTGGTTATCACTTAGCCAAAAAATGTCTTAAAAAAAAATGGCAAGTTTTTAGTTTCTCTAAAAATAAACCACGCAAAAAAAGATATCTTAAAAATGTAACTTATTTGACCGGTGATTTATCAAAAACAAAAGATCTAAGTAAAATAAATCAAAAATATGATTTCGTTGTAAATCTTGGTGGCTATGTAGATCATACCAATAAAAAAAAAACATATAACAGTCACTTTATTGGATGTAAGAATCTTGCAAAAATATTAATAAATAAAGAAATTAAGTCTTTCGTACAGTTAGGCAGCAGCGGAGAATATGGTAAATTAAAGTCTCCCCAATTAGAATCTATTGGAGGTAATCCCAAATCAATTTATGCAAAGTCTAAGTTTTTAGCAAGCGCCTATCTTTTAAACCTATATAAAAAAATTAAATTTCCAGTTACTATTTTAAGACTCTATCAAGCTTATGGACCAAGACAGGACATAAATCGATTTATTCCTATCGTTATTGATGCTTGTATTAAGAATAAAAAATTTGATTGTTCTGATGGAAAACAATTAAGAGATTTTATTTATATTGACGACGTTATTAATGTCATTTTAAAAGCTTTACATTCAAAAAAATCAAAAGGAGAAATATTCAATATCGGAACAGGAGAACCAAAAAAAATTAAAGATGTTATTAATTTTTTGACTATAAAGCTTAAAGGAGGCCAACCTTGTTTTGGTAAAATAAAACTTAGAAAAGATGAAATTATTGAAATTTATCCAAATATTTCTAAAGCTAAAAAAATTCTAAAGTGGTATCCAAAAACTAATTTTAATAAAGGTTTGCTTAAAACAATTAGATATTATAAAAGACAGTAACTTTACTTTTCAATATGTTGACAAGTTTGGGACTATAGCTCATCGGTAGAGCACTTCGTTGACATCGAAGGGGTGGCAAGTTCGATTCTTGCTAGTCCCACCAACCTTATTTTTGTTAAAAAATTTTAATTAAATTGATAAATAACACTATTAAATTTTGAAATATTGATCCTATTACTATTTAGAATGATTTGCTAATTTTACTTATATAGATATTATGAACTTATTTAATGAATAATAATTTACAAAATATAGCAGACAGTTTTACTTCAATTTATCTTCCACAAGAAATAATCATTAATTTAATTCTATCATTTATATTAGGATTAATAATTTCTGTAATTTATAAATTTACTCATAAAGGATTAAGTTATTCCCAATCTTTTATGATTACAAATATTTTTGTTGCAGTTATTGTTTGTATGGTAATTATGATAATAGGAAACAGCTTAGCAAGAGCATTTGCTTTGGTTGGAGCTCTCTCAATTATTAGATTTAGAACAGTTGTAAAAGATACAAAAGATACAGCTTACATTTTTTGGTCTCTTGCTGCAGGTATGGCTGCTGGAACAGGGAGCTATTTCTTAGCTATCTCGGGGACATTCATAATAAGCTCAATAGCATTCATTTTACATAAAACCAATTTTGGCTCAATAATAAAAAGTGAATTTATTTTACAATTTAGAACACCATCAAACAATTCTGAAATTTCAAAACTTTTCAACAAAACTATTTCTAAATTCTCCAAATCATCAACTCTACTAAGTTCAGAGAGCTCTGAAGATAGCAAAAGCATAAAAGTGAGTTTTGATATTGTGTTGAAAGATGAACTAAACCAAACTGACCTGTTGTCAGAACTTTCAAAAATTAAAGGATTAAAAGAAATTGTAATTATTGCTGCTAAAAGTGATGTCGATTATTAGTTTCCCTTTTACTCTAAATGTTTAAAAATATTTACAAAAAGTTTTTTTTACTAATATTTTTTTTATTTCTTTTAGCTCTTTTTCTGATTACTTTTAATACAAACCTTAGAAAATCAACATTAAATTCAGTTTTAAATAGTTATAAAATTTATATGATAGTTTCAATGCAAACCCACCTAAAGCAACCAGAACCAGATTATAATTTAATCAATGATAAACTTAAAAATTTTATTACAGTTTCGGAAAAAATATCTAGTGGAAAAAGTAGATTACTTATTGGTATTTATGACGTGGCAAATTTAGTACAATCTAGTATCGTCGATGAAAAAAATTATGGCGCTTTAGAAGAATTTTTTTTAAAATTAACTAATCTAGATCCTTCATTGTATGAAGCCAAAATATGGTACGCTAAATCGTTATATGCGAACAATAAAATTGAAGAGTCAATAATAGAAATAGATAAAGCTATAGCTCTATCACCCTTGGACCCAGAACCTTACAGACTTGCTTTGCAGATTTTTTTAAATCAAAAAAATACTGAAAAGTTTAATTTTTATTGTAACAAATATTTAGAATCTGAATTTGGAGGAAAACAAAAAAGATTTCAATTAACTAAATTCGATGGTTTTAATTTTAATGATTTTGCAATTAGGCTTGAGACTTTAAAATCTAAAGATGAAAACGATTATATCATTAGAGGAATTAATAATGGTAAATTTGATCAATATGAATTAATTCCTGAGAAGCCATCTAATATTTCATTGATAAAAATGATTTTTAGTTTTAATCCTGGTGTTAGTTTAGAGATTAAAAATTTAAAACTTTTTTCAGAAAATAACATTTATGATATTTCAGAAAAAGATTTAGTAATTTTATCTAAGAATACATTTTTTAATAATAATACTTCTCAAAATCAGATTTTTTTTTCTGCAGAAAATAATGAAATAGTAAATTTAAGACTTGATCAAGTTTATAAGAAAATAGATAAAATTGTATTTACGATGAAATTTGATAAATTAAATTTAGTCAATTCTTCTTGCAAATAGCATGAGAAAAATAATTAAAATACTTTACCCTTACGTATTACCTGTAATTCTCGGAATTTTACTGCTTTTTTCTTTTAAGGTTTTAAAGTTGGAATATCAATTTGGTTATCAATCTGCTCATGTGTATCAAACAAATTTCTCATGGCCAAAACAGATTTTTTTTTCAGAATTGAAAAAATTTAAAAATAAAATTTTTGACAAAACTTACCAAACCAACTTTCCTCGAGTAAATATTTTTGTAAGCGAGCAAAACTCAAGAAAACTTTTAAGTAATTTACCACAGTCTACTAAGGATTGGGTAGAGGCATATATTAATTATCCCAATAAAAAAATTAATTTTCAAGAAATTAGATTGAGATTTAGAGGCGATAATCCAATCAATTGGTTAAATCAAAAAAAACAATTGAGAATTAAAACAAGACGAAATGAGTTGATTGATGGATATAGATATTATGATTACAAAATATTTAAAGCCGATAAATACCTCCCATATTTCATTTCTGAAAATATGGGTCTCATCACTCAAAAATATAAATTAGTAGAACTTTATGTAAATGGTGAGTCAAACGGTTTATATATTGAGCAAGAAAGAATTGATGAGACTTTTCTAAGAAAAAATAAATTAATGCCTACGAACATTTACAAGGGAGAAAATCACGCTACAGAGTACCATATAGGACTAAATAGAAATCTATTTAATAATCCAAATATTTGGTCAAAATTAGCAATTTTTAATCAAGAAAATCCTAATAGCACTAAAGATCTTAAAAAATTCCTTAAAACACTTAAATCAAATAAATATTACTCAGATCCTTCTTTAAATGATTACATAGATATAGATTACTTTTCTAAATTCGATGCTTTTTTAACAATTACTAACAATGTTCACCACGATTTTTTCCATAACATGAGATTAATATTAGATCCATGGAATGGAAAAATTACTCAACTTATCGTCGATCCTGGTATGGATTCTAGAGATGACTTTGATTTGGATTTTAGCTCAAATGATTTGAATACTTTCCTAAATAAAAACACTAA
>MDTA01209308.1_pt1 | contig 32247 bp, 34 predicted proteins | sample 811151 | NCBI WGS metagenome assembly MDTA01 (sample SAMN05326648, study PRJNA326480) | marine metagenome | isolation source: seawater | place: Indian Ocean: South | collected 2010
CCACTACGTTGATAGGCTGGGTGTGGAAGCGCGGTAACGCGTGTAGCTGACCAGTACTAATAGCTCAATTGGCTTGATTTATGCACTGAAAAAAATTTTCAATATAGATTACAAAAATGAATGAAGGGTTAACCAAAAAAAATAGCTATAAAGCTGCAAGTAGCTATGAGGCATTAGTTCTTGAGTATATTTGTTCTAATCTTAAAAAAAAACAATTTAAAAGTATTTTCAATTATTTTGTAAACAGGAATATAAAATTAATAACTCATTTTGGAAAAGTAATAAAATTACAAAAAAAAGATAACATATTGGATATAGGCTCAGGTTATTTAGGAAATTTGAATATTTACAAGTTTTTTAAAAAAAAAACAGTAAGTATTGTTGAAATAGAAAAAGAATTTATTTTAAATTGCAAACTTATTTTAAAAAAAATACCTTTAAGTGTAAACTTTTTTAATAGTAATCTTGCTAGTTTCAAAACAAGAAAAAAATTTAATTTAGTAATATGTTCAAAATTTTTAAATATTTATAATGAAGCATATCAATTAAGGTTTTTAAATAAAATTTCTAAAATTTCAAAAAAATATATTTTACTCATAGTAATGAAAGAGAAAAGTTTCATTAATATTATATTTAAAATATTAAATAAGATTCAATTAATAAGGATATTTTTATTAATATTTATGAAAATACTAGGATTCGTGAAATTTTTTGATTTGTTGATTTTATTAAATTTTAAAAAAATCCAAATAATGAATCTTATTTTTTTTTTAAAATCACTTCTTTCAAATAAATTTTCAGTGCAAAGATATGTATTTGCACCTCAGTTTTACGTAGAAGCTCTAGAAAAAAATAATTTTTCATTGACTAATTCTTTTTCCGATAATACTTATAAATTTCTAGTTTTCAAAAAAGATTAGTTTTTAACAGCATAACCTAAACCTGTTTTTCCAAAGTTATTACCATTAAAAAACATTATCTTTTGTTTATTTATTTTTATTACATATGGATACTCTCTGCTTTTTGAATCCCAGGAGCCTGATCTCTTTATAATCTCATCTGATCTCTTGCCAAATTTGATACCATTTTTACTGGTTACTTTGAATATTTTATAATATTTACCTCTAGCTGAAAAATAAATAGATATTTTTTTTCCTTCACTTACAACACTTGGTTTGCTTACAGCAACTTCTTTATTTTTTGTTTTTATAGCTATCTGATTTTTTTTGATCCATTTAATGCCATCAAAAGACTTAGCAATTTTAATATAATATTTGTGTTGAAATTTTCCCTTCACTTTTACCCATTCGTCAAAGGATACATAGTACATTAATAAATAATTTTTTTTTTTCAGTATCGACATTGAACCAGTTCCAATTGGATCAATATCGTCTAATTTAAATAATGGGGCTTTACTGTGCAATTTAAATTTACCAGATTTTTTAAAAGCCAATCCTATATTACAATTATACTTGAATGTTTTATGATTTAGCCATCCACAAAAATATAAAAAAGTTCTTCCTCTAAATTTTATTACTTCAGGATATAAGGCCCCATCAGTATAAAAGTACCCAGCGTTAAGTTTCGGAATATCAATAATTGGATTTTTAGAAATTTTCACAATAGATGGGTTTTCTGACCATTTAACTATGGCAGTTCCTATTCTTGATTTATTATCTTTCGCTCTCCCTGAAATATATAATTTAATCAGGCCTTTATTAATTTTTTCTGCACAACATGCCCCAACATGTGAACTCATCCACCAAATTTTTTTTGATGGTTTAATCAACAATCCTTTGTTTATCCACTTTTCCATTCTATTTACTATTTACTTTTTAACTGTAAAAAAAAGAAAGTTTTCATTCAATCCAAAAAAATTCATATTTAATTTCCCAATTTTAATTTTTTTAAATTTTTTTTTTAGAAATTTATAAAGTTCATTTTTATTTTTAACACAAGCTAAAATTGAATTATTTCTTATTTTTAAAGGATCTTTTTTAATTATATATTGATTCTTTTTAAGATATTTTGCACCTTTAAAGTAATAATTATTTTTTAGTGGGATAGTACCAAAAAAGGAAGATCCTTTTTTCATTACTCTGTAAATTTCGTTTATGTTATCTTCAATCTTACCATTTTCTTCCAAATAATAAGCTGAATGATAAGCAACCACATAATCAAAAAAAGAATTTTGAAAAGGTATGTTCGAAGCTGTACCCACCTTTAAATTAATTTTAGTTTTTTGTTTAGCGATATTATTATTGAGAATTTTTAAAATTTTTGAGGATATTTCTGTTCCATAGACCTTTAACCCTATTTTTTTGAAAAAAACCAAGTTTCGTCCATCTCCACAAGATAAGTCTAAAATTTTTTTGTTTTTTAATTTTTGATTTGAATAGATTTTAATTGTTTTTCCTAGGAAAACTTTAACTAATAATTCTGATGGAAATAAAATTTTATTTTTTTTATTTCTATAATAACTTTCATAATTAGTTAAAATTTTATTTTTTTTCAATTTTCAATTTAATTAATTTTAATTTGATATAATGCATTAGCAAAACTCTTAAATCTTTTAAACTTATAGACGATCTTTATTTTTTCATTTTTCGAGTCTTTTTGTAACACAAAAAAACCACCTTCATCCAAGTCTAGACTATCACTGTAATCATCAGAAAAGAAAGAATCTTTAGTATAGGTTTCAACCGTATTTCCGTGCCCTGAAATTATTAAATTTTTATTATTTGGTAATCTGTAATTTAAAATCAATTTTTTTATTCGCTTTCCGCAAGATTTATGCTGACTGATGTTAAAAGCAGTTGTGTGTAAAATACAATTATAGATTTTATCAACTTTTCCAAATGCAAACATAGCAGTTTCTTTAGATCTACAACTTGGGCTAGACCATACTTCTGAAATTTTGATATTATTTTGTGACATTATTTTTCCAAGAATTTTAGCACCTTCTACGCCTCTAGGACGAGACAAGCAAGTTCCAGTGCTAAAAGATGATTCTGCTTCGTCTATGTTATTTATAAGCGCATACGCATCAAGGTAAGCAACTGACTCTTGCCATTTATTTCTATGCGCATGTCTTATCCATAGAATATATCCTCCCTCTCTTATTTTTTTAGCCCACTTAATATCCGAGACCCTATCAATATGCCCAGTTGGATGCTCTTTTTCATATTGAAGTCCTACAGCATTATTAGAAAAAAAATTTTTAATATTGTCTTTATGTTTGTAAATATTTATAAGAGCTGAAAAAAAAATTGTTAAAATAATTATTAAAAATAAAAGCAAAATAAAAAAATTTAAAAATTTATTTTTTTTATTTATTACAATTTTCATAATAAATTTTAATATAATTAAATATGCCTAATAAATCAACTGAAGTGTCAGTTATCACCTCATATTTTAACTCAGGTAATTACGTTGAAAAATCTTTTGATAAAATTTTCAAATTTTGCAATCAAATTTCTAATAAAAAAAAAGAGATTATTTTAATCAATGATGGTTCCCAAGATTCAACCTTTATAATCTTAAAAAAAATTTTAAAAAAAAAACAATATAAAAAATCCAATATTTTTTTAAAATTAATAAATTTAAAAAATAATTACGGTCAAGCGGGCGCATACGTAACAGGAATGTTATACGCTAAAGGAAAAAAAATCTTTCTAGTTGAGGGTGATTTTATTTTGGAAAAAGAAATTGAATTAAATAAGGCTTATAAAAAATATCTTAAGCTTGAGAAAAAAGGAAAAGATTTATTAATTTTTGAAAAAATTTTTTTATTTAGGAACATTTTTGATAACTTTTTGAGCTTTATCTTTTGGAAAATTTATTTTTTTACGACTAGAATTAAATTAAAGAAAAATATTTGTTGGACAAGAATTTTTAATCGAAAATTACTTAAAACATCCATTCAATATAAAAATTTAGAATTTTCAGCTAATAAGATTTTTTTGAAGAAAAGCATCGGGTATGAAATACAATCCTTGAGTAAAAAATATAAAGGTTTTTCTACTTATACATTCACCACAAAATTTAAGTTAGCAATAAAATTAATTTTCTATGGCTTTTTAAAACTAAAAAAAGCAAAAATAAAAGAAACAAAAAAAAAATACAATAATCGTATAGAAATAGTTATTAAAAATTAATTACCATCTATACTCTGCTAAATTTTTTATTATTGGATTAAATGATAATTTAAATCTTTCTACGCCAGGCTTATTAATAACAGGTCCTCCTAAATTTAATAATTTGATTTTTTTTGACTTTAAATTTTTAATTGCCTCATAAATATGCCAACTAGACAAAAAATTAAATTTATTAGTTGAAAAATGTGTCAAATAATATGCATTTTTTTTTGTCAATAGAAAAATACTTAATGCAACAATTTGATTTTGAACTTTAGATTGAATAATTAAATTATTTTTATTTTTTATTAAGAATTTTAAACTTTTGTAATTGTATAGATTGTTAGCTCTTAAATTTATCCTTTTCAAATTTTCTTTGTATAATTCTAATATATTTTTAAATACAATTGTATTTCCTACGATAGTTTTTAAATCGCTTCTCTTTTCAATTTTTTTTATATTTCTTTTAAGATTGTTAGAAAAATTATTAAAAATTAAGTTTATTTTTTGTGAGAGATTAATCAAATATACATTATGTTTGAATCTTCCAAATTTATTTATTTCCGCTTTCTTTTTTAGATAAGGGTTACTTGTGAAATAAATATTCTTAATTTTGATTTTTTCAAGTTCTTTTTTAAATATCTGCATCTCAAATATTTTCAAATTTTGATTAAATCCGCTAAATCCTCTTAAAGAATAAATTTTCGAAAATTTATTCTCTTTAATTAAATGGAATGGACAGAAATATTTTTTTTTTTAATTGTCAATTTCAATAAAACAGTATTTATCCCAGTATTTAGCAATTCAAACTTGGAATATTCCCAGGTTTGTCCTGGGTTTATCTCATTGTAATTAATTAAATTTTGCCATTTTTTTTTATTTCTTAAATTAATGAATTCAATTTTGTCCATTAAATTGTTGTTTAATTTTTTTTAATTTTAGTTTGGTAAAAAGAATTCATAAGAATTACTCTTCCATTTAGTTTTGACATTTCAATTTTGTGATCTGGATCAACCTCATAAACACCATGATTAGATGTGCCATTGTAAACTAAAATATCTCCGCTTTTTAAAAATTTCTCCAAATATATTATTTGATTATTTTTCTTGATGTAAGCTCCGCCTTTTTTAAAATCTTTTCCTAATTGACTCATATTTAAAATAAATTGGTAAAATTTAATTTTATTTTTTTTATTAACTTTATTAACAACAAAATCTTTATGGCATGACATATGTCCACCACCTTTAGGGTATTGAAGTATTCTTGTAGCTGACCAAATTTTCCCTTCTACTTTTTTTGTTGCATAACCATAACTATAATTCAAAAATTGATTTCTTAGTCCACAAAATCTTTTAAATATCGTTCTTAGATAATAAATATCAGGACTCCAAATTGGATTATAAATAATCCTATGAAATCTATAAATTTTATCTTTTTCTCTAAGTTTTATCTTTGCTGAAGACCCTACACAAATTTTTTGATAATTTTTCATTATTTCCCTATGACTACCAGAATTTGACGGGTTATCTTTTTTAGCTTTAAAGTTTTTTCTTAAAATTTTAAGGTGTTCTCTTATCTCTTTTTCTTTAAACAAACCTCTTATTACTACATAGCCATTATTTTTAATTAATTTTTTAAACCTCTTAAAATTAATTTCTGAAAATGTTTTAGCAATTATTTTACTCACTTTATTAAATTATTTTTACCTTTTTACTACATTAAATCAAGTAACCGTTTTATACTTAATTTCTTGAAGATACATTTTTGACTCTTTTCCTCTATGAAAAAGTAAGTCAATTATACTTAAATTATTTAAAAATGAATAACTATTACTCTTCACATAATTAATTTGTTTTGGATACTCAGCTATTTCTAATGAAATATTGTTTTTTTTAAACATGGATGGATCTAAATAATCTAGAGCATTTGGGCCAGTTAAATAATTAGTGATTTCAAATATTTTGCATAATTCAATTATCCTTTGATTTTTTTCTTTATCAGGATTAATTTTATAGTTAGAAGTAAGAAGTATATTATTTTTTAACTCCAAAAATTTCACAATTTCTGTCAAACTTGCAATCGTTAGCTTTGATAAATATATTTCTTCCTTTCTTATGATTGATTTTAAAAGTGGTAGAATAAGTTCATAATGAGTTGTTTTTCCATAACTATGTTTTATTGTACTAAAAAAACTATCAAACCACTTTTTGCCGTAAATCTTAGTTTGATTTATTTTTTGTGTAAATTTACCTTTTGACTCTACAGGTATTGTGACGATTGTTTTTGTTCCATTAAAATTTATATAATTTTTATTCCTCCAATCTCGTTTGGTATACTGAACATCATCTAAAACTAAAAATACATCAACAAATTTAATGATTTCGTAATAACCAATCCATGGAAAAAAATTTGGTTGTATGCAAGCCGCTCTTTTCATTGATTTAATAAAATTATTCTAAAAGTATAAAATTTACATACTCTGCGATGATACTCATTGATTAAAATTATAAAATAAATACTTATACTACAATGTTTAAAAAAAAAATATAATATAAATTTTACTCTTGAAAAAAAAATTAATAATATTATTTCTCTAATGTTTAAAAATAAAGAAATTTATCTATTTTATCTATTACTTTTTTTAAGCTATTTTTTTTCACTCGCACTATTTAACAAAATTGTTTTACCGACATATGAGCATCTTAAATATTGGCCAGTTCATTATAAAGTATTCGCAGATTTCTATAGAGAGGGTCAAACAGCTTTTGATATTTTTTTAGGGGGATCAATAAAATGGCATTATCATAGTCAGTTGTTTCAACCAATAACTCTCTTAACCTTGCTTTTTGATTTAGAAATTTTTTTATATGTTTTTGATTTTTTAGAAAAAACTCTGGCTTTTTACTTTTGCTACATATTATCAAAAAAAATTTGCAAGAATAAAAAGATTTCAAGCTTAATCGGTCTATTTTATGCAACTATAATTCATATAAAAATTGTTTATATAATGCCAGGCTCTGCTTTTTGCTTTGCCCCCTATTTATTTTACCTATTAATAAAAGATAAACCATTATCAATTAAACATTACATAATTTTTTTTATTGCAGGCTTAAGCTCCTCTCCAATTGGTGAATTTGGAATTTTATTAATTTTTCCTCTAGCCTTCTTATTACAAGAAAAAAAAGATATTAAAAACATTGTAGTTTCATTTTTTTTATTTTTTCTTGGGATGTTAGTTATCGTTTCTCCACTTGTCTTCAGTATCATAGGTGAAGAAATGCACAGAGTTGATCATTCTATATCAGTTGAAAATATTGAATTATTCAATATCAGTTTAGCAAACGTTTTTTCATTGTTTCATTCATTTAAATATTTTGTTTATTTGATGGTCATTTTATTAGGTTGTGTATCATCTAATAAAAAAATTAAAATTATAAATTTTTTTCTAGTTTTTATTTTTATCGTTATACTCATTGCAGTTCCATTAAGAGATATTATTGCATTAGTAAGCAGTGTTTTGAAATCGTTTAATTTTCAAAGGATTGAAAATATTATACCTTTTTTAATTGTTCTAATAACAATGTATTTATTTAAAGATAAAAAAAATTCCTCGTATTTAAAAACTTTATCCATAGCTATATTTATTACTAGCATAATATTACAAATATCTTTTCAGCTTAGTGTTTTAGTAGGTAATTTGAAGAAATCTTTATTAACAGAAAAAAATTATCTTGTTACTAATATTATGTATAGTAAAGAAAAAAATATTTCTAAAATTACAAGTATTCTAAATATAATTTTAAATAAAAAAAATTACGGATCTATAAATTTATTTGACACAAAACGAAATTTTAAAGATTATTATAGATTTACTGATTATTTGAAATATAAAAAAATTATTGGAGAAAGTAGAGTTGGGTCAATAGGAATTGATCCTATGATTGCAGTAATGAATGATATCAAAATAATAGATGGGTATCATCAAATATATCCCAAAAGTTATAAAATTAAATTTAGAGAAATAATTTCTAAAGAATTAGAATTATTAAAGAAAAATAATATAAATAATATTTTTGATGTATGGGGAAATCAAGTCTATATATATTATTATGACTCAGAAGATCTTAAAGTCAATTTTGATCAAATGAAAAAGCTAGGTGCAAAATATTTAATTTCGTCATTTGAAATTAATAAAGAGGAACTTATTCTTAAACTTTCAAGCGGTGATACATATTTATATTTTATCAAATAAAATTTAACAAAAATATTAGTTATTTTCATTGAAAAACGCTTTTATTTTCTTACAAACCCTCTCTTGTGAAATTTTACTTATTTTATAATACATTGGTAGCCTCAAAATTCTTCTAGAGACGCTATTTGAAATACTTGTATCAATTTTTTTTGAAAAGTTTTTTTTATAAAATGGAGACTCATTGAGTGGCTCGTAATGTGTTTTGCAAAAAATATTAAATTTTTCAAGATAAGAAATTAATCGATCTCTTTCGGACTCGCTTTTTAATATTAAATAGAAAATTGCACCATTAATTCTATTATATTTTGTTACTTTTGGTAATTGAGCAATTTTGTTTTCTTTAAGAATTGTAAGGTTTTTTATGTAAAAATTAAAAGCTGAAACTCTAAATTGGATAATTTTTTTAAATTTTTTTAATTGGTAAAATAATAATTTTGCATTTATTTCATTTAAGCCAAATGACGAACCATAAGAAATCCATTTGTATTTATTAACTTTCTTTTTATCAAAGTCATATCTATTAGTCCCTTTATCTAAAATATATCTTGCTTTCTTTAAGTATTTCTTATTGTTTATAAGCAATGCACCGCCAACTCCGCAAGTTATTACTTTAGTTTGATGAAATGAAATGGTTGATAAATCTCCAAAAGAACCTAAATATTTATTTTTGAATTTTGAAAAAATAGACTCAGCAATATCTTCAATTAAAATAATTTTTCTTTTCTTACAAATTTTTTGAATAATACTTATTTCAGAGCTTATCGATCCGTAATGATTTACGACGATGGCTTTCGTTTTTTTGTTAATTAATCGAATTATTTTTTTTTCATCGATATTGAGTGTATCTGAGCGTATATCAGCAAATTTAGGAACAGCACCTTTTGAAACAAATGAATTAGCAGTTGTCACGTAAGTGTAATTTGAAAAAATTATTTCATCACCTTTTTTGATATTTAATAAATAGGAGCAAATTTCTAGTGCTGAAGTACAACTATTTGTCATCAAAACTCCTTTTGATCTATAAATCTTTTTTATAAATGAACTGCAAAGATTTGAATATTGTTGATTGGTATCAAATGTTTTAAGGTTATAAATATTAGAGTTTTCTCCTTTAAATTCAGGCAGCTTATTAAAAGGTATAAAAGAACTATAGTTTTTCATAATTTAATATTTTTGAAATTTCATTTTGAAATATTTTATTATCACTATCAAACTTTATAACTTTATTTTTAATTTTACCCCAATACTTTCTATCTTTATGTAATAAGTATTTTAAAATCTTCTCAAATTTTTTTGTATTGTTTTTATAAGTCCAAAAAGGACCATTTTCTGGCAAATTTTCATTGTAGCCAAATTTTCTGGTTTTAAACGGATAGATATTAGGAGAGTTACAAATAAATGCACTTTTTCCACCTCTAGCAATATTCTCTATTCCAAGAGTAGAGTCGTTAGTTATAATATATTCATATTTATCTATCCATTTATAAGGGTTTTTATTTTCATAAATTATTTTGGCATTATAAAAAAAATTTTTAAAATAATTTTTTTCTTTTTCAAATTCTTCTTCACTATGCGTTCTAGCTAAAATATTAATTTTAATTTTTTTGTTATTGCAAAAGGAATTTAACCATTCATAAAATATACTATCATTTTTAATGTACTCTTTATAAGGAAGATTCTTATAAATAATCTGATCCTTAGGATGAGTTCTAAAAGTAGATATTAATAATATTTCTCTCTTCTTTTTTTTATTACTAATTGGATATAAATTATTTTTGAAATATCCCACAGTAACAACCTTCCCTTTTGAAAGTGTAGCAAATTTTTTTTTATAAAAATCGTTAGCAACAAAAATCAAGTCAGCTTTATCCCTGATGTTAAAACTTTTATAAAAAGCAAATAAATCATTAAAATGAGATTTAACACCTCTTTGTAACACAACAGTTTTTATTTTACTGTATTTCCTGCTTAATGAATAAAAGTATTGATTACTATCTATAAATGTAAGCAAGATATTTGGCTTAACTGTCTCAATATAAGTTTCTAAATATGCTCTAAAATTTAGTTTAAGCTTAAGAAGAGATTTTAAAAGTATAAATAAGTTAATACTTTCACCCCTAACGTCTAAAACATCGTAACTGTATTTTCGAAAATATTTGCGACAATCTTTTGATCCCATTTTGTCAAAAATCAATATTTCTCTTTTTTTAGGCGCTAAAATTTTTTTTTTGGCTTTTAAGAATTTGATGAGATATTTTACAATTTTCATTTAATTTTGAATATTAATCTTTTTTAGCTTGAATTATAGATCAAATAGGTTAAATGTTCAATTATTGAACAATTGTTCAAAATTTGAACTTTTAAGCTATTTATTAATAAATGAAGAAAAAAATTATATTCTTATGGCCGTGGAATTTTAAAAAGTCCGATTGGTATAGATATGAAATTGATAAGTTAAACTCTTTTAAAGGCTCTTCTCTTGAAGTACATCAATTAGCTAATATTATTTCTTATAAAAGACAAATAAAAAATAATTTAAAAAAAAACAAAAGCATTAAAATTTTTGATAATTTAAATACTTGGGTCAAGAAAATTAAGAATTTATCAAAAAAAGAAAAAATCTTCATAATAAATGAAATTAAACCATTTAATTACGCAACGTTTAAAGTAAGAAAAATTTTGAAAAGCTTACAAAAAAATAATCAAATTTATCTCATCGAATACTATGGCAATGAATGCCCAGCTCCTGAAAAACAAGGGTTAAAGTTTATTAAAGAAATTTTCTTTCAATTGCTTTTTAATCCTTATTTATTTTTCTCATCATTAAGAACTAAATTTTTTAATTTGTTAGAATCAAATATTAAATTGTATCCAAATTATTTACTCTTAACAAATAATCAAAAACCTTTAAATAATTTGGTCTCCAAAAAGATCAAGGTAAGTTCTCTTGATTTTTCAAATTATTTAATTACGAAAAATTTACGAGCTACTAAAAAAAAATATGGAATATATATAGATAGCCCCTTGCCAGGAAGTTCAGATAATAATTTTTTTTATTACAACTTTCCCTTTAAATCTGAGAACTGGTTTAAATCTTTAAATCTCTTTTTTTTAAAAATTGAAAACGTGTTCAATTTAAAAATTTTGATAGCCCCGCACCCAAAAAATAATCTAAATTATTTAAAAAAAATATATAAAAATAGAAAGATACTTAAAGGTCCAATTTCACAATATTCGAAAAGTGCGGATTTATTTATATCTAGAAACTCAACCGCATTATCTTTTCCGGTAATACATAAAAAACCAATTTTTCTTGTATATTCTGACGACCAAAAAAATATTTCAAATTATATTGATGTTCTTCATTACAAGGCTTTTTCTAAAGAGCTGAATATAAAACCAATCAATATAGATAGAGAGTATACAAAATCTTTTATTAAGAAATCATTTAAAATAGACAAGTCCTCATTTTTAACATATGAAAAAAAATTCCTCACAAGTAAGAACCTTACAGAGCCGAACTACAAAGTTATCAAAAAATTTATCTTTTTAAATAATTAACTCTCTTTAAACCAAAATTCATCAGAGGTTGTCTGTCTCTTGACTTCAGTTTTTTTTTTAAAACCAAGTTCTGACATTTTTTTATTTGTTTCTTTTTTCGAAGAGTCTCTTATTTCAATTAGCGCAGACTTACAAAAATTTTTCAAAAATTTTTCTGCACCTTTAATAATATCTGTCTCGTTACCATCCACATCAATTTTTAACAAACAACTATTCGGAACAAGTTTAAAAACTTCTATAAAATCATCTAAAGCAAAAGATAGTGTTCGATAACCTAAATTTTCCTGATCTTTAAAAGTACCTTCAGCCATTCCTGCTAAATCAGAATTTTGTGAAAAAAAACCGAATTTTTTATTTTTAAAAAGGGGATTAGGAATAATAGTAACAAATTCTTGCAAACTATTAATTTTAATATTTTTTCGTATTAAATTATTATTCAAGAAATTTGGTTCAAAACAATAAGAATTTGAATTGAATAATTTTGAATAAATAATACTGTACAAAGCTATATTCGCTCCAATATCAAAAAAAGATGTATCATTGTCACCGTTTTCTTCAATCCATTTAATAGTTTCTTTTTCCTTTGATAGAATTGTATACACTCGATGGCTCGAAATCTTATTAGGTGTATAGAACTTTAAGTCTTTTATGATTTTGACTTTATCAGAATTATAATCGTCTTTATTTTTATATTTGAGATCGCTATTGACCCTAGAGTCTATATGTTTTTGTGTGAGTTCCTCCCAAAATCTTTCACTGCCATTAGGATCAACTATCTTTAGTAATTTTGAGTACAATTTGGCTATATACAGTAATACTTTAAAGGGTAAATAAAGCAAAAATCTAACAATTTGTTTAATCTTATTTTTCATATTAAATAAATCTTTATTGCAATTTTGATCAAATTGCTATACCTGTTCAAATATTGAACAAATGTTCAATTAATGAACGTATGAAAAATGATAATCAAGATCAATTTGAATTATTAAGAAAAATTCAAAAGAATCCTAACTATTCACAAAGAGAATTAGCAGATGAACTAGGTGTAAGTCTAGGAAAATTAAATTATTGCTTAAAGGCACTAAAAGAGAAAGGTCTTATAAAAATAAAAAATTTTGCGAAAAACCCTAACAAATTGAATTATATCTATGTTCTAACTCCAAAAGGTATTTCAGAAAAAGCAAAACTCACTCTTAATTTTATGAAAAGAAAAATGAAAGAGTATGAAGATTTAAAAAACGAGCTAGAAAAGAGCAAAACAGATGTGGACAGTAGCCAAACATAATCCAGGACAGTCAAGAATTTTTAAAGAAACGATGAAAAAGATTTTAGGCGAAGAGATTGAATACTACCAGCCTAAAATAGTTATAAGTTTAAAAAAACGAAAAATATTAAAAAATATTCTCGGTGATTATATTTTTTGTAAACATAAAAAATTTTTAGACGAAAAAAATTTAAAAAGCCTACAATATGTTAAAGGCTTAAGTTATTTTTTACCTAATTATAAATCAGACCAAAGTTCAATCACTATGTTTTTAGAAAAATGTAAGATGCATGAAGGATCAAATAAAGTTTTACAACCTTCTTTTTTTGATGATTTAATAGAACTTAAAGCAAAGTTTTTGACTGGGCCGTTTAAAAATTTAGTATTTGATATTATTAATAGGAATAAAAACAATATTATAGCAAAAATAAATAATTTAAAAATTACTGTTAAAAGTAAAGAGAAATATTATTTTCCGCTGTAAAACATTTTGAAAAAGAAATTTAAAATATCGACTTTTGATATAGTGCGGAGCATTGGTTAATGAAAATTGCTTTTGTAATACCAGCTAGGTACAGATCTAAAAGATTACCAGGAAAACCACTCAAAAAAATTCTAGGTGTTCCAATGCTTTCAAGGACTGTGAGTCAATGTTTAAAAGTTATCGATAAAAAAGACCTTTTCGTGCTAACAGATAACCAAAAAATTTATAGTTTTTGCAAAAGCATAAAAATAAACTGTATTGTAATAAATAAAAAGAGCTTAACTGGAACTGATAGAGTTGCTCATTTTGCCAATACTAATAAAAGTAAAAAGTATTCAAATTTTATTAATATACAAGGAGATGAACCTATTTTTAATCCAGTAGATTTGATGAAAATTATTAAATCTACTAAAAAAAACCCTAAATTAATATATGGAGGGTATTGCAAAATTAAAGAAAAAAATGATTATATAAATTCCAGTATACCTAAAGTGGTTGTTAGTAAAAATGAGGATTTGATGTATATGTCTAGGGCGGCTATACCGTCAAATAAGAAAAAAAAATTTATTCAAGGTTTTAGGCAAGTATGTATATATTCCTTTCCAAAAAAATCTCTCAAAATATTTTTATCATTTAAAAAAAAGAGTTTTTTAGAAAATCTAGAAGATTTAGAACTTTTGAGATTTGTAGAGAATGGTATAAAAGTGAAAATGCTTAAGTTAAGTGATCAGTCAATTTCAGTTGATCTTCCTAGAGATATTAAAAAAGTAGAAAAGTTTCTAAAAAGAAAAAAATGAAAATATTTATTACAGGTGCCGATGGTTTTATAGGATCACATCTAGTTGAGTTATTATTAAGAAAAAATTACAAAGTATTTGCTTTGTGCCACTACAATTCTCACGGATCCATTGGCTGGCTTGATGAAATTAATTTAAAACGAAGTAAAAATTTAAAAATTTTAACTGGAGATATTAATGATAGTATTTTTTGTTCTAATATGTTGAAAGGAAAAGATGTTTTAATCAATCTAGCTTCATTGATTTCTATTCCTCACTCTTACGAGAGTCCTAGAGCGCATTTTGAAACAAATACCAACGGAATATTAAATCTTGCTCAAAGTTGTATGAAAAACAAAATTAAAAAAATTATTCATATTTCAACAAGTGAAGTTTATGGCACTGCTCAATATGTACCTATTGACGAGAAACATATTTTACAACCACAATCTCCTTACAGCGCCTCAAAAATTTCTGCAGAGGGTATATTTAGGAGTTTTTATTATTCTTATAATCTTCCTGTGGTTATATTAAGACTTTTTAATACTTTTGGACCAAGACAATCTATTAGGGCTGTGATTCCAAAAATTATCTCTCAAGTTTTAAGCAATGACAAAAATATAATACTTGGTGATACTAAACCAACAAGAGATTTTAATTTTATAACTGATACTTGTAAAGCTATTGAGTGTTCAATAAAAAAAACAAAAATTGGTGAAATCTATAATTATGGATCTGGAAAAGAAATTTCGATAAAAAAAATCGTCGGATTAATTTTAAAAATCTCTGGCAAAAATAAAAAGATACTTCAAAACAAGAAAAATTTAAGACCAAAAAAGTCAGAAGTTTATCGTTTGTTGTGTGATAATAAAAAATTTAAAAAAATAACAGGTTTCAAACCTCAGCTAGATTTACTATCAGGACTAAAACAAACCATTGATTGGTATAGAAAAAATCTAAAAAAATTTAAAAATAATAAATTTTTTAACTAAAAAATGACAAAGTTACTATGTATAATTCCTGCAAGGTCAGGCAGTAGTGGACTTAAACATAAAAATGTTCAAAAACTTTGTGGTATCCCTCTTTTAAAATATCCTTACTATATTTCTAAAAGACTTAAATTTATTAATGATACGGTTTTAACATCAGACTCAAAAAGTTACCTAAATTTAATCAATGATAAAAAGATAATCAAAATTTTAAGACCAAAAAAATATGCAAAATCAAGAAGTAAAATTATTGACGTAATAAAGCACGCTTTAAGGAAATTAAAAAAAAAATATGATTATTTATTACTATTAGAACCTACTTCTCCATTAACAGATTATAAAGAAATTGAATATGTTTACAAAATTCTTCTAAGGAAAAAGTTAACTTATGATTTTGCTGTTTCAATAGTTTCTTTAGCTAAATATAATAGCGCATTCAGTATTAAAGCAGATTCATTCAAAAAAAAGTTAAATTTTCCAAAAAGTACGAATAGGCAACTTCAAAAAAAAGAATATTTTATATCCGGAAATTTTTATCTCGCGAAAATTAGCAAACTTATATCTAATGGCGGTTTTATATCTAGACGTACTTTTGGTTTTGAAATTAAGAAGAGCATACACTTGGATATAGATACAAAAATAGACTTTTTATTAGCCAAAACAATTATGAAAGATGGATTATTTAAAAAGATTAAATAAATTAATTCCCTCTGGTTCCCACACCTATTCAAGGGCGCATGACCAATTCTCCTCTAATACTCCACCTATATTTAAAAGAGGTAAAGGCGCTTACCTTTATGATAAAAATGAGAAAAAATTTTTAGATTATGGAATGGGCTTAAGAAGTGTTGGAATTGGTTACTCCGAAAGTCAAATTGATAAAGCCGCAATAGAAGGAATAAAATTAGGAAACAATCTTACTAAAGCATCTTTTATTGAACTCAAAGCAGCAGAAAAATTTGTTAAAAATTTTGACAATGTCGATATGGTTAAATTTGCCAAACATGGTTCAACTGCTGTTACCGGTGCGATAAAACTTGCTAGAGCTTTTACGAAAAAAGACTACATTTTAAGATGTGCTGATCATCCTTTCTTTTCATTTGATGATTGGTTTATAGGTTCAACAAATTTTCAAGCTGGGATTCCAAGATCAATTTCAAAATACACTCAAAATTTTAGATACTTCGACATAAAAAAATTGAAGTCCAAAATTGTAAAATTGAAAAATAATATTAGTTGTTTGGTAATGGAGGCATCGACAGTTAGTTGTCCTATTCGAAATTGCTGTAAAAAGTATCCATGCCAATTATCAAATCAAAATAACTACTTTCTAAAACAAATTGAGAATATTTGTAAAGAAAACAAAATTGTTTTTATTTTAGATGAAATGATCACAGGATTTAGATGGGATCTAAAAGGAGCGCAAAATTTGTATAAAATTAAACCAGACTTATCGACTTTTGGAAAAGCAATAGCGAACGGCTTTTCCTTAGCTGCCGTTGGCGGTAAACAAAAAATAATGGAACTGGCTTCTTTAGAAAAATCAAAGAAAAATAATTTATTTTTTTTATCGTCTACACACGGAGCAGAAATGGTCTCTTTAAATGCATTCATTAAAACTCTTGAGTTTTATAAAAAAGAAAACGTTATAAAAAAAAATATGTTATTTGGTCAAAATCTTAAAAGTAATTTCAATACTATTTGTAATGATTTAAACTTAAGTGAGGTTATAAATATGGACGGATTAGCATGTTCACCTTTTATAAATTTTAATTACAAAAATAATAACTTACGTTTAAAAACTTTCTTTCAGCAGGAAATGATTAAAAAAAATATAATTATCCCTTGGATTTCAATATCATATCGTCATGGAACAAAAGAATTGAATAAAACGTTAAATGCTTCTTATGACGTTCTTAAAAAAATTAAAGTTTCTTTAAGGACAAAGGGTAAGTTTTTTATTAAAGGTAAAATTATTAAACCTATTTTCAAAAAAATTTATGAAAATAAATAAAACTATACTTATTGTAGGATCTGAGGGATTAATAGGCCAAGCTCTAAAAAGAAAATTAGAGCAAAGATATGATGTAATTTGTATAGATATTAAAAAAAAGGAAAGAATAAATTATTATTTTTGTGATCTAAAAAAAATTAAAAATTTTAAAAAAATCCTAAAAAAAATAGCAAAAAAAAATGAATTATTTGCCGCAATTAATACTATGTATCCAATCAAACACACAAATTTTTTACAAAACAGCAACAAAAAATTTCTGAATTTTATTAATAGTCACCTAATTTCATATTACAATTTTAATAGCGAATTTTTTAAATTATTTTCAAAAAGTAAAAAAAAAAAAATATTGATTAATTTTTCATCTATTTACGGTGAAAAAATTCCTAACTTTAACATTTATAAAGGAACAAAAATTAAAATGCCTATTGAATATTCAATAGTTAAATCAAGCTTAATAATTATGAGTAAATATTTTGACAAATGGTCAAAATTTAAAAATAAGAAAATAGAATTTTATAGTGTTAACCCAGCTGGTGTTGAGTCAGATCAAACAAAAAAATTTAAGTCAAATTATAAAAAATTTTATAAAGCAAAAATGATATCAACATCTTATATATGCATCTGTATAAAAAAAATACTCACTGGTTCATATAAAAAAAACAAAAGAAATATTTTTATTACTGGGGGAGCAAAAATTTAAATATGAAATTTAATGAAATATCCAAAGAGATAAAAAAAAGATTTAATCCAAAAAAACTAAATCTCCATGAGCCAATATTTTCTAGAAAAGAAAAAGATAATTTATATAGCTGTTTAAAAAGTGGTTTAGTTTCTACGTCGAATAAAGGTCACTTCATAAAAAGATTAGAGAGTCAGATCAAAAATTTTACTAAATCAAAATATGTTGTTTGTACTATAAATGGAGTATCGGCTATACACGCTGGGCTTATCTCTTTAGGCTTAAAAAAAAATGACGAAATTTTATTACCCTCATTAACATTTGTTGCAACAGTGCATCCAATACTTTATATGGGAGCTGTTCCTCATTTTGTGGATGCGAATACTAGAACCTTTGGGATTTGCGCTCATAAATTGGAAAAATACTTAAAAAAAATTACTTTTAAAAAAGGATCTCTTCTTTTTAACAAAAAAACAAAAAGAAGAATTTCAGCCATCATTGCTGTACATATTTTTGGGAATCCTTGCGAAATCTTAAAACTGCGATCGATCGCTAACAAATATAATTTAAAGTTGATTGAAGATGCTACCGAAGCTTTAGGAAGTTTTGTGAATAAAAAACATACTGGAACACTTGGAGATATAGGAATTTTTAGCTTCAATGGAAATAAGATTATAACTGCTGGTGGGGGTGGAGCTATAATAACAAATAATAAAGTTTTATATAAAAAAATTTCGCATTTAACCTCAAACTCTAAAATTTCACATCCTTGGGAATATATTCACGATCAAGTAGGATTTAATTATCGAATGCCAAATTTAAATGCAGCTCTAGCATCAGCGCAATTCGAAAAATTAAAACAAATCATCAAAATTAAAAGAGATATTTCTCTTACTTATAAAAAAATTTTTTCAAAATTTAAAAATTTCAAGTTTTTAGATGAGACTAACAATACTAGAAGTAATTTTTGGTTAAATACTATTATGATTAAAGATAAAAAAATTAACAAAAATAAATTAATACGACATCTTCATAAAAATAAAATTTTTGTTAGACCGGTTTGGAAGCCATTGCATACTTTAAAACATTTAAAGAATTTTCCTAAAATGAAACTGAACTCTACAATTAATATTTACCAAAATTCCATTTGCCTTCCAAGTGGACCTGGTATTAAAAAATGAAAAGAAAGAATATAATTTTAATAGGCGCTGGAGGACATGCAACTTCTTGTATTGATGTAATTGAGGCTACCAATAAGTATAAAATAATTGGCTTGGTCGATAAAAAGAAAAAAAATTATCTTAAAATAGGCAATAAGAAGTATAAAATTTTTAATGAGAAAGAAATTTTGGCCAATAAAAAAAGATTTTATGCCTTTATATGTATTGGTTCACATCTTTTAATTAAAAAAAGAAATATTTTGTTCAAAAAATATAAAAAAATTGGATTTAAATTTCCTACAATAATTTCTCCATTTTCTTACGTGTCTAAATTTTCAAAAATTAAGGAAGGTACAATAATTATGCATAGAGCAATAATAAACTCTAACGTAAAGATAGGAACGAATTGCATTATAAATACTAAATCTTTAATTGAACATGATTGCATCATTGGTGATAACTCTCACATAGCAACCTCTGCCAATATTAACGGGCACGTAAAAATTGGAAAAAATTGTTTCATAGGTTCCAATGCTACGCTTATACCTTCGGTAAAAATAAAGGATAGCTCTTTTATAAAGGCTGGTAAGTTAGTAAAAAAAAATTATGCCTGATTTAATTATAATAGCTGAAGCGGGAGTAAACCATAATGGAAGTCTTAAAAATGCTCTTAAATTAGTAGATGCTGCAGCGAAATCTAAAGCAGACTTTGTTAAGTTCCAAACTTACATTACAGAGGATTTAGTTCAAAGAAGTTTAAGTTGTGCGGATTATCAAAAAAGAAATAGTACATTTGATAATCAATTTAAAATGTTAAAAAAATATGAACTAAAAATTCAAGATTTCAAAATAATTTTAAAAAGGTGTAAAAAAAGAAAAATTAAGTTTTTATCAAGCCCTTTTGATTTGGAAAGTATTAATACATTAAAAAAGTTAAAAGTTGAAACTATTAAAATCCCTTCTGGAGAAATTACAAATATTCCTTACTTACAAAAAATTGGAAAATTAAGAAAAAAAATTATTCTCTCAACTGGTATGGCAAATGTGAATGAAATAAGCAATGCCATTAAAATTTTGATAAAGTCTGGGACTAATAGAAAAAATATTAGTATTTTACACTGTAACACAGAATATCCGGTTCTATTAGATAGAACAAATTTAAATTCAATTAAGTATTTAAGAAAAAGATTCAAATTGGATGTTGGTTTCTCTGATCATACAAACGGTTTTGAGGCTGGACTTATAGCTGTGGGATTAGGGATTAAAATTATAGAAAAGCATTTTACGCTAAGCAAAAAAATGAAAGGCCCAGATCACAAAGCTAGTCTGGATGTTAAAGAGATGGTAAATTTTGTAAAGATTTTAAGAAGTGCATTCAAAAGTTTAGGATCAGAGACAAAAAAACCCTCTAGAATAGAATTGGCAAATTCAAAATATATAAGAAAAAAGATTATTGCTAAAAACACGATTTTTAAAGGTCAAAAATTTTCAGAGAATAATCTGACCACAAAAAGATCAAATACAGGTATTCCATCATCAAATTGGAAAAAGGTAATAGGTAAAATTTCAAATTTTAATTTTAAAAAAGATCAAATAATTAAAATATAATATGAAAAAAATTTCAATAGTTTCAAGCTCGAGAGCCGATTATGGAATTTTAAAAAATTTAATTATTAAACTTCAAAAAGACAGGTCTATTAAATTAAATTTTTATGTTACAGGCAGTCATTTGAATAGTAATTTTGGAAAAACAATTAAAGAAATTTATCGTGATAAATTAAAAATTAGCAAGAAAATTCCAATGAGTTTTGGTAATGGAAAAAATATTAATATGAGTAAAGTTATTTCTCAAGGCATAACGAATTTTTCTAAAATATTTTACAAAGATAAATCCGATTTAATAATCATTTTAGGTGACAGATATGAAATATTTTCTGTAGCTATAGCAGCAATGGTTTGTCAAGTCCCAATTGCTCACTTACACGGAGGAGAGCTAACTAAAGGAGCAATAGATGAATCAATTCGACATTCCATTTCTAAAATGTCTCACATCCATTTCGTTTCAACAAAAGAATATTACAAGCGTCTTATTCAACTTGGTGAAAAAAGAAATTTTGTATTTAATGTTGGTTCGTTGGGAGTTGAAAATACAAAAAAAATAAAATTATTATCAATTGATGAAATAAAAAAAAATTATAATATAGATTTTAAAAAAGATACATTCATAATTACCCTTCACCCAGAAACTCTTAAAGCAAAAAATACAAAGAGAAATGTCTCAAACCTTCTTAGTTCTTTGAAAAATTTCAAAAACTATAATTTTGTTTTTACAATGCCTAGTGCGGAGCAAGGGTATAGCATAATTAACAATGAAATAATCAATTTTTGTAAAAAAAATAAAAATTCGTTTTATTTTAAATCGCTTGGCCAACAAGCTTACTTTTCATTCTGTAAAAATGCATCTTGTGTTATAGGAAATTCTTCAAGTGCTATTATCGAAATTCCATCTTTATTAACTCCTAGTTTAGATTTAGGGATTAGGCAAATGGGCCGTTTAAGAGCTGCTTCAGTATTAAACACAGATTTTTCAAAAAAAAAAATAATTCAAAGTGTTAAAAAGTGCTTAAAATTAAAAAAATTAATCCAAAAAAAAAAATTTAAATATGAGAATCCTTACGAGAAAAAAAATACATCTTCAAATATCTTAAAGATAATCAAATCATTTAATTTAAATAATATTTTAACCAAAGAATTCAAGGATTTGAAATTTTAAAAATTCTATGGAAATCAAAAAATTTAAAAAAAATATTTTAATAGAAAATACAAAAATTATTAGGGCGCTAAAAATTTTAAATACCACTCCTATAAAAATTATTTTTATTTTAAATAAACGAAAAGAATTAGTTGGAACAATCACTGATGGAGATTTGAGAAGAGCTTTCCTTAAAGGATTTCATACTAAAGACAAAGTCACTAAAGCTATGAAAAAAAATCCAAAATTTGTTTTTTATCATCAAATTTATAACGATAAATTAATTAAAAAATATTTTTTAAAAAAAGGAATAGATCAATTACCTGTTTTAAATAAAAAAAAAAAATTAATAAAAATTTTACTTAGTTCTGAAATTAATAATTTTAAATCTGCCGAAAAAAATGCGTTCGTTATAATGGCGGGTGGATTTGGAAAACGTTTAAGACCTTTAACAAAAAATACCCCTAAACCTATGATAAAAGTTGCTAATAAACCTATAATGCAACATATTTTGGAAAACGCTATATCTCAAGGATTTCACAATTTTTATATTTCAGTTAATTACTTAAAAAATAAAATTGAGAGATATTTTGGGGATGGAACAAAATTTGGGGCAAATATCTCATATATTAAGGAGAATAAGCCGCTAGGCACAGCTGGGTCTTTATATCTATTAAAGAACCAAAATAAATTACCCATAGTGGTAGTGAATGGCGATACAGTTACAGATGTAAATTTTAAAAGTTTAATAAACTACCATAAAAAAAATAGTTCTCATTTTACAATAGTGACTAATTTAGAAAGAAAAAAACGCCAAATAGGCGTCATCGAAACAAAATCAAACAGAGTAGTAAATATCATCGAAAAACCAATAGTAATGACAAAAATCAATACTGGTATTTATGTGATGAACAGACAAATTCTTAAACTAGTAAAAAAAAATACATTTTTAAATATGACGGATTTAATAAAGAAAATTATTAAGAATAAAAAGAAAGTCATTAGTTTTCCAATCTACGAAAATTGGGAAGATTTAGGGACTAAAAGTAATTTAAGTAACGCAAGAAAAAAAAAGAATGGTTAATTTAATAGTTAATACTTTAAAAATCTTAAATATCAAACAAAAACTTAGATTAGCCTTTGTTTCAGTTGCAGGAATCATAACTGGTTTGCTTGAGATGTTGAGCATTGCTCTTTTTATACCTTTAGTTGGTCTTGTAATCAGTAAAGATTACCTAAATAATTTTAATTATTTAAAAAACTTCCTTCAATCTTCGTCTAACAGATTAAATTTAGATGAGTTTTATGTTCTAATTATATTTTTAATAATAATCTTTATATTAAAAAACATCATTATTTTATTTTTAAATTACTATTCAGACAAAAGTGCCTACGATACAAGAAAAGAAATTGGTAACAAAATAATGAAAAATTATTTACTTTCAAATTATGAATTTTACTTAAAAAAAAATTCTTCTGTAATTTTCTATATGCTTACAGAAGAAATAGCTAGATTTGGACATATGTTACTTTCTCTTATAAGACTAATGACGAATATCTTAATCACTTTATTTATATTTGGTTTCATCTTTTATAATTATCCCAATCAACTACTATTGTTAATAACCTCTGCTTTTCTAGGCGGAAGCTTATATTACGTATTAACAAGAAATTTTATTTTAGCCTTTGGCAAAAGAAGAGTAGAGAGCGAAAGTTTATATATTAAAAATTTAAGAGAAACTCTTGATTTTCTCCAAGAAATTAAAATTTATTTTAAGGAAAATTTTTTTAGCGGTATATATAATTTAAATAATAAAACAATAAATCGAAATGGCTACATCTGGTCCTTTTTTCAAACATTACCAAAAGTTTGGTTTGAGCTTGTGGCTGTTTTTAGTTTATTTTTAATTTTGTCCTTTAATTATAGTAAATCTTTAAATACGGAAGATATAATCGTTTCTTTAAGTATAATGATCTATGCTATAGCAAGGACACTTCCTTCAGTGAATATAATTATTAATTCACTCCAAAACTTAAAATTTTCTGAATATGGTTTCAACCAGATCAAAGAATTCATTAATTTAAATCCAGAAAATATTAAAGCCGAAAAAAATCCAATTTTTGAAAAATACTCAAGTATTGAATTAAGAGACTTAAATTTTGATTATAACAAAAAAAAGGAAGTTTTGAATAATTTCAACTTCAAAATTCAGAAAGGGGAAATTGTAGGCATAATTGGAGAAAGTGGTAGCGGAAAAACAACGTTTGTTAACTTGTTAATTGGATTACTTAAAATTAAAAATGGTAATTATCTTTTTAATAATAAGATTATTCATAATCTCAATAGTCAACAGAATAATTTATTTGGTTATATACCACAAAAAATCAACCTCTTAGACGATAGTATTAAGCATAATATAACTCTAGAATTTGAAAATATTAACTCCGAAAGATTAAAAACCTCAATTAAAAAAGCAGGTCTAGACAATTTAATTTCATCTCTTGATGACAAAGAAAATACCATTGTTGGTGAAAAAGGCTCAAGTTTATCTGGAGGGCAAGCTCAGAGGATAGCAATAGCAAGAGCACTTTATAATAATCCTGAAATAATTGTGCTAGATGAAGCTACTAACTCCTTGGATAAAGGGCTTGAAAAAAATATACTTGATATGTTGAAAGATCTAAAGAAGACACTAATAATTATTTCACATGATCCAAATACATTGGCTATATGTGATAAAATATATAGACTTAATGATAAAATGCTTACTCAAATAAAATGAATAATTACAAACAAATATCAACCGCACTAAAAGAGAATGGTATTGCTGAAAATCATAACTGGCTTAGTGAAGATGAGATAATTTTCATCACTCAAAAAATTCTAAAGTTAAGTAGAGCCAAAGGTGAAAATCGAAGCCATTTACCGATAAATAAACTATCAATTCTTTTAAAAACTATAAAGTTTCAATTTAGTGATATTTCTTTCGGTTTATATCTCCAAAATTTGTCTAAAAAACTTAACTTGAAGAATATTTCTAATGATTTTTTTGGATGTGAAAGTGAATTAAAAAATATTGACTTTTACATAAGTAAAAGAAGTGAGGATCCTGTTCTAGATTGGCATGTTGACAAAGCTTATTCTGGAAAAAAAGATGTTTATGATTATGTAAAGCCAGAAGATTTCGGTTTAAAATTTATCTTTTATCTTACGGATGTAACCAAAGACAATGGTTGCTTAAAATATGTTCCTAAAAGTAACAAAATCGCATACGCTTTAAAAAAAGGAATTTACGAAAAAGAGATAAAATATTCACCCTACTGGAAAATGAATGATTTCTGTGAACTAGTTACCAGAAATTCACAAGTGATAAAAAAATATACAGATCCAATTGATTTAAATAAATTTTATGATTTGATTGAGCAATTAAAAAAGGAAGAAAATTCTAATAATTTTTATCACGAAATTAATAAAGGTGGTGGAATAATTTTTGATGAATCTGGAATCCACAAGGGTACAGAACCTAGAAATAATGATAGGTTAATTTTTAGATATATTTTTACAAAAAAATTAAAAAATTAAATTTCAATTTAATTGTCTCTATAAATAATTTTACTATTTTAATGTTGCAAAAAAAAAGTATTTTTTTTGGTTTAGAGAAATATTCTGATAGAACTGCAATTTTCGACCAAAACGAAAAAAAGTATTCTTACAAAAAACTTTTGAAGGACTCTAAATTGTTCAATAGATTTTTTCTTGAAAAGAAACTTATTATTATTTTAGCTGATAATTATTACGAATTTATAGTTTTTTATCTGTCTGCGATAGTAAATAATCAAGCAGTAATTATTGTAGACACAAAGATTAGCTATGAAGATTTAAGTAATCTTATTAAAAATTATCTTCCAGATTTTATTTTTTCTAATTCATTAAAAAAAATTGAAAATTTCAAACAGGTTATGAAATTTAAAAATTTTTCTTTGAATATGAATAAATTAAAAAAAAAAAAATTTAAAATGAATAATGATTTAAGTCTGCTACTCCCAACTTCTGGAACAACCGGCCAAATTAAATATGTAAAACTTAATAAAGAAAATTTATTTGATAATACGAAAAAGATTAGCGAAGTATTAAAAATTAAAAAAACAGATAAAACTATCACAACTATGCCACCATTTTACTCTTATGCGTTATCAATAATAAATACACATCTTCAAAATGGCGCATCAATTATTTTGAATCGACACTCACTAATCGATAAAAGTTTTTGGAAATTAATTGAAAGACTGAAACCTAATAATTTTAATGGAGTTCCTTACATATTTGAAATTTTATCGAAAATTAATATAAATAGGCTTAATTTTAAATCTTTAAGATACATTACACAAGCAGGCGGGTCTTTAGATGGGGAATTAAAAAAAAAGATTTTAAATATTTGTAAAAAAAACAAAACTAATTTTTTTATAATGTATGGTCAGGCAGAAGCATCTCCTAGGATCTCAATGCTTTTACTTAAATCGGCTGAAAAAAACAATTCTTGTGTTGGCACTCCTTTAAGGGGAGGAAAAATTTCATTAAAAAATAAAAAATATAATAAATATTTTAAAACCTATGAAGGGGAATTAATTTATGAAGGTAAAAATGTTTTTGCAGGATATTCAAATGATTATAAGGATTTAAAAAATGAATTTAGAAAAATAAGAGCTCTTAATACTGGAGATATTGGTTATATCAAAAATAATAAAATTTATATTACTGGAAGAAAAAAAAGAATTATAAAAATTTTTGGTATTAGAATTTCACTTGACCAACTTGAAAGAGAATTGAGAAAAAAAAATTTCATATGCTCTTGTGGAGGAGATGATAAAAAATTAAGTGTATTTATTGAAAAAGAGCAAAATTTTAATATTTCAAAACTTAATCACGATATTCAAAGAATTACAAATTTAAACCCTAGGTATTTTGAAGTAAATACTGTAGATAAATTTGTAAGAAACAGAGCTGGGAAAATAAAACATCAATGAATTTGAATGCAGAACTTGATAAAATCTTAGATTTTCAAAAAATTTATTCATTTAAAAAGGTAAAAAAATTTGAGTATCTTACAGATTATTTTAATTTACTTACAAAACATCATTACCAAAATTGTTTAAACTATAGAAATATTTTAAATAAGTTTAATTATAGGCCCCAAAAAAAATACAAAATGAATGATCTTCCATTTATTCCTGTAAGTATTTTTAAAAATTTATCTTTATCCAGCATAAAAGAGGACGATATTTCTCGTATTATGTACTCCTCAGGTACAACTGGAGCAAAAAAATCAAAAATTTTTTTAGATAAAAAAAATTCTATCAATCAAATTAAAGCTCTAAACAAAGTGTTTTATGAAATGGCAGAGTTAAAAAACCAAAGATTACCAATGTTAATTATTGATAAAAACGTTTTAAATAACAAGAGTGAGGCTTTTTCCGCAAGAGCAGCAGCTATTACAGGCTTTTCAATTTTTTCTAGTGAACGGGTTTACGCATTTAAGGATGATATGTCATTAAATTACTTAACCATTCAATCTTTTCTAAAAAAAAATGAAGGTAAACAAAAATTAATATTTGGTTTAACAGCTTTAATTTGGGAAAATTTTCTTAAAGATAAAAAATTAAGAAATTTAAAACTCAATTTTAAAAACTCGATTATGCTTCATGGTGGAGGATGGAAAAAGCTAGAAGACAAAAAAATAAATAATTCAATCTTTAAAAAGGAAATAAAGAAAATTCTTAATATTGATTTTATAATTAATTATTATGGCATGATTGAACAAACTGGTTCAATTTTTTTTGAATGTAAGAAATGTAATAATTTTGTAACAAGTATCTATTCAGATATTATTATTAGAGACGCCTATTTAAACGATGCAGGTTTCAACAAAAAAGGTATGATACAGCTTCTATCTGTTTTACCTACAAGCTATCCTGGTCACAATATTCTTACCGAAGACTTAGGTATGATTTTGGGAGAGGATGATTGTGATTGTGGAAAAATGGGTAAAAGATTTAAAGTATTTGGTAGATTAAAAAAATCAGAAATACGCGGATGTAGTGATGCAATCTCTTAAGGGTCAAATTGCAATTTTAGCTGGAAGTGAAAAAGTAAAAAATAATTCAATAAATTACTTCGACAAAAGAATAATAAAATTTTTATCTATTCTAAGTAAAACAATACTGTCTAATAAATTGGCAAATGAACATACTGACTTAATATCTTTTGCTTTCTGGATAAGGGAGAAAAATATTAATAAAATACGAGCCTCTTACATTAATGAAGAAATCCGACTTGGACACGGCTTGGCTTTTCATATAGCCCCATCTAATGTTGCACTAAATTTTGCCTATTCATTTGTTTTGGGTTTGTTAGCTGGAAATTCTAATATCGTAAGAGTATCAAAAACTAAATTTGAACAAAACAAGATTTTTTTCTCGATTATGAATAAACTTTTAAAGGAAAAGAGATTTAATTTTATAAAAAAAAATAATTCATTTATCAAATATGATCAAAATGACGAAATAACGAACTTCTTATCCAAGAAAGCTGATTGCAGGATAGTTTGGGGAAGCGATAAAACAATTCAAAATTTAAAAAAGATGGAGACCCAACCGTTATGTAAAGATATTTTTTTTCCTGATAGATACTCAATTTCAATTCTAAATTTAGAAAAAATTAAATTATTAAATAAAAATTCTATACAATTATTAGCCAGAAAATTTTATTTAGATACTTTTCTTTATGATCAAAATGCTTGCACCTCGCCACATTGTGTCATTTGGCTAGGAAATAAAAATAAAAATATACAAATACATTTTTGGAAAGAATTAAATCTTCAAATTAAAAATGAAAAACTTTTTATTACTAATGAGAAGAAAATGTTCGATAAGTTAAGCAGTATTTGTGAACTATCATCTACCAGAAAAGAAATTATAAAAAATTCAAAAATAGGTTTTATTAACTTATCACAATTGAAAAAAATTCCATCTGACATAGACAAATTTAGAGTAGGAAATGGTTTTTTTTTTGAAATGAGTCTTAAAAATTTCAAGAGACTTAATTTAAATTCAAATAAAAAAATTCAAACAATTACGTATTTTGGTTTTAATAAAACAGAGATAAAAGATTTTGTAAAATCTCAAAAATTAACAAATGCAGATAGAATTATTCCAGTGGGCAGAGCTGCTGAGTTTAGTAATATTTGGGATGGTTATGACCTAATTAGAAGTTTGTCAAAAATAACTTATGTACAATAGGATGAAATTACTTGAACTAGATAAAAAAAAAATTTTAGAATTTCAGCAGAATAGAGACCCATATTTAATGATAGATCACGCTACAAAAGTGATTCCGGGTATATCTTCTGAAGGGTATAAAAAACTAAAGCCTAAAGAATGGTTTTTTGATGTTCATTGGCCTGGAGATCCTAATATGCCAGGGATGTTACAAATCGAGTCTTTAATACAAATGTCAGCTTTAATAATACAAACGCTTCCAGGCAACAAAGGTAAAACCCTTTACTTAGTTGGAGCTAATAATTTAAAGTTTTATAAAAAAATTACTCCCGGAGACAAATTAGAAATTAAGTCAAAACTAGTGAAAAATAATAGAGGTGTTTTTAGCTTTGAGGCTGAAGGTTTTATAAATAAAATAAAAGCCTGTAAAGCAGATTTTAGTTTAATTCTTCCTGGTTCAATTACAATAAAAGTAAAAAAATAATATTGTTTTAATTCTTATAAATATATAATACTGATGTAAATTATGCCTATAAATTCTCCCCTTTTAGCAAAACCTCAGCTACTTAAAAAATTAAAAAAGTTTTATGATCATCTAGAAAAAAATGATGGAAAAATAGGTACTTTTAGAAGGGGAATTGAAATGAATTATAATAATGCTTGTAATTTAAGGTGCAAGTATTGTTTTACAAACTCTCCTAAAGGAGAAGGTGTTAAAGAATTTTTACCTATCAGTAAAATTAAAGAAATAGCGGATGAAGCAGATGAATTAGGATATATCGAGTGGGATTTACAAGGCGGTGAACTACTTTTATGGCCAGATAAATTATTCGATGTGTTGGAAGCTATAAAGCCTGAAAGATTTTATTTGTATTTCACAACTAACGGATGGAAACTTGATAGAAAAATGGTGAAGAAATTAGCAGACCATCATGTAAGTAGAATATCAGTAAGTATAGATAGTATGGATCCGAAAACCCACGATGAATTAAGGGGAAGAAAAGATTCTTGGCGTAGGGCAATGGAAGCATTGAAAATGGTTCAAGAAGCAGGAATTGACCCTTACCTCAATATTACAGTCGGTCACTATAATGCTAAAAGCGATGATCTTAGGATGTTACTTGATTATTCTAAGAAAAATAAATACAGAACTTTAGTTAACGTTGCCTGCCCTTCAGGAATGTGGAATCAAGTGCACGATCAAATTTGCGACGAGGAAGACAGAAAACATATTAGAAATTTAAGAAAAGAGTATAAAAATTTAAACAGAAATTTATGGAATCCTTTTGATAAAAATCACGAAAAGATCTTAGGATGTACTACTGTTAATAGAATTTACATTACTCCGGTAGGAGATGTTTTAGCTTGTCCTTACGTTCATATAAAAATAGGAAATGTTTTCAAAAATACGTTAAAAGAAATCACAGACTATGGTTTTAGAATCAAACACTTCAAAAATCATAGCGATCTTTGTTTAGCTGGCGAAGATATAAATTTTATAAAAAAGTATAATTCAAAAGGTGGCCAGTCTATTTTTAAACCAGCTAAAGCATCAGAAGTATTTTCAAAAGAAGATTTTGAATAAATTTAAAAATGCAAAATAATAATTTGAAAGGTAAGATCGCAGTAATTACTGGATGTAATAAAGGTATTGGAAAAGCTATTTTAAGTGAGTATGCAAAGAACGGAGTAAATTGTATTTCTTGTGTTAGAAGTGTTTCAGATGATTTCAAAGCTTTTTGCCAAAATCTAAGCGAAGAAAACAATGTCAAAGTCAGTATTGTTAAAATGGACTTATCAGATAACAAATTAGTAAGTGAGTCAGTAAAAGAAATATTTAAGATTTCAAAAAAAATTGATATTCTTGTTAATAACGCTGGAATCTTATTTAATTCTCTATTTTTTATGACAAGTGACAAACAGCTTAAAGATTTGTTCCAGATAAACTTTTTCTCTCATGTATTTCTTACTCAATTAATTTCAAGAGAAATGATTAAAAATAAAAAAGGGAACATTATATTTATCTCTTCTACTTCAGCTGATGGAAGAGATTACGGTAGATTTGCCTATTCAAGTTCTAAAGCAGCCATTTCTTCAGTTGCAAGAGTATTAGCAAGTGAATTAGGCCCTTATGGAATAAGAGTAAATTCAATTAATCCAGGTTTAACGGAAACTGATCTAATGAGAAAAAATACACTAGAAAAAAACATAAAAATTGAATTATCTAAAACCTCTTTGAACAGAATAGCTAGCCCGAATGAAATTGCTAATGTTGCAGTATTTTTAGCATCAGATCTTTCAAGCTATATCAACGGACAAAATCTTAGAGTAGATGGAGGGTTACAATGAAACTTGAAGAAATCTTTGAACTAGCCCAAAAAACCAGGAAAAATATTTTATACGCTGCATATAAAGCAGGAGCAAGTAGTGCTCACATAGGAGGCGCGCTATCTATTGCAGACATAATTGCAGTTTTATACGGGGCAATTGCTAAAATTGACTGTTCAAAGCCGTTAGATGAAAAGCGTGACAGAATAATACTTAGCAAAGGTCACGGTTGCTTAGCCTTGTATGGGATTTTATTGGAGAAAGGTTTTGTAACAAATGCCGAACTAGAAACATTTGAAAAATCTGGAAGCTTCCTTTTAGGCCATCCAGTTATGAACAAATTAAAAGGCATTGAGTTTTCTACAGGAAGTCTTGGAATGGGACTTTCTTTAGGAATTGGCGTCTCAATATCTTCACTAAAAAAAAATTTAAATTATAATACTTTTGTAATTTTAGGAGATGGAGAATGTAATGAAGGGTCAGTTTGGGAGTCAGCTCTTCTTGCAAATCAACTTAAATTAAAAAATTTAACAGCTATAATTGATAGAAATAATTATCAACAAACAGGAAAAAGTTC
>MDTA01079895.1_pt1 | contig 32240 bp, 33 predicted proteins | sample 811151 | NCBI WGS metagenome assembly MDTA01 (sample SAMN05326648, study PRJNA326480) | marine metagenome | isolation source: seawater | place: Indian Ocean: South | collected 2010
CACACAGGTGAGTACGATGATGGCAAAATAGGAGAAATTTTTATTGATACGAATAAAGAGGGAGAACTAGTAAAGGCTATGATGAATAATTTTGCAATCGCGATTTCACTAGGGTTACAATATGGAGTTCCGTTAGATGAGTATGTTGATGCTTTTTTAGATACAAAATTTGAGCCCTCCGGAAATGTAATTGGAAATGATAGAATACTAAGTGCATCATCTATTTTAGATTATGTTTTCAGAGAATTAGCTATTTCATATTTAGGGAGAGAGGAGTTAGCACACACCCCTTCCATAGCAAGTTCAAAAATCACACAGCAAGAAAATACTGATGAAAAATTTTTAAAAATAGTTAAAAATATTACCTCTAAAGGCTTTGTAAGAAGTAATTTAGAGGAAAAGTTAGTAGATCTGTCTGATGTTAGAATAAATTTAAAAACTAAAAACTAATTCTTTTTAGTCTCTTTTTTTATTCCAAGCTCTTTTAGCTGATTTTCATTAACATCAGAGGGTGCGTTCATCATCAAATCTTGAGCATTCTGATTCATTGGAAAAAGAGTTATTTCTCTTATATTTTCTTTTTCAGCTAGTAACATTACTATTCTATCAATACCCGGAGCTATTCCTCCATGTGGTGGTGCTCCAAAACTTAAAGCATTAATCATACCGCTAAATTTTTTGTTAACATCTTTCTCACTATAACCAGCAATTGAAAAAAGCTTATACATCAATTCTGGAATATGATTTCTTATTGCACCTGAAGACAATTCTACGCCATTACAGACAATGTCATATTGATAAGCTTTTATATCCAAGGGATTTTCAAAATTAAGTTTTTTAATATCTCCTTGTGGCATGGAAAAAGGATTGTGACTAAAAATAATTTTTTTTGACTTTTCTTCAACCTCAAACATCGGATAATCAACAATCCAACAAAATGAAAATTGATTTTTATCTATAATCTTTAAATCTTCTGCGATTTTATTTCTCGCCACAGATAAAATTTTTTCTAATTCTCTTTCATTTCCACATGCGAGAAAAAAACTATCACCAACTTTTGCTTTGCAAATTCTCATTATTTCTTTTAATGACTGCTCGCTAAAAAATTTACCAACCGGCCCTTTACCTTTAATCGTTTTGTTTTGTTCAATTGTAAAATAGGCTAATCCTGATGCTCCCTGCTCTTTTGCCCATTTGTCAATATTATCAAAAAAACTCCTAGGTTTATCTTTAGTATTTTGAGCTAAAATTGCTTTTGCTCTAGATCCTGATTTCACTAATTTCTTAAAAATTTCAAATTTCACATCCTCCCTTTCAAAAATTTCTGTTATGTCTTGAATCTCAAGGGGATTTCGTAAATCAGGTTTATCTGTACCGTACTTTTGCATTGACTCTTTAAATGATATTCTAGGAAATTTTTCATTCATAATTTTTTTTGATGAAAACTTTTTAAAAAGATTTACCATTAATTTTTCAACTACCTCAAAAACATCCTCTTGCTCAACAAAAGACATCTCTAAATCTAGTTGATAGAATTCTCCGGGACTTCTATCAGCTCTAGCATCTTCATCTCTAAAACATGGAGCTATTTGAAAATATTTATCAAAGCCAGAAACCATTATAAGTTGTTTAAATTGTTGAGGAGCTTGTGGTAATGCATAAAACTTACCGGGATGTAATCTGCTAGGAACTAAAAAATCTCTAGCACCTTCTGGGCTAGAAGAGGTTAAAATTGGTGTTTGGTATTCTAAGAAACCTAATTTTGTCATCTCAGACCTAATAAATGCAATCACGTTTGATCTAAGAATAATATTTTTATGCATTTCATCTCTTCTCAAATCCAAAAACCTGTATTTTAATCTTATTTCCTCAGGATAGTCTTGTTCACCAAATACTGGGATTGGTAATTCTTTAGCATTTGATAAAATTTCAAGAGATTTTACAGATATCTCTATCTTTCCAGTTTTAAGTTCTAAATTTTCAGTACCAGAAGACCTTTTAACAACTTTACCTTCAACTTTTAAAACTGACTCAGGTTTTGCTTTCTCTAAAATAGAGAAAAATTTATTATTATTTTCTATTACACACTGCGTGATTCCAAAATGATCTCTTATGTCTATAAATAGTAAATTACCATGATCTCTTTTTCTATGTAGCCAGCCAGATAAAGTAACAACTTTATTAATGTCATTATCACTTAATTCCGAGCAATTATGAGTCCTATACTTATTCATTTGTTTAATACTTTTTTTATTAAATTAATATTTATTGATTTACCAGTGGATAAAGATAAATCATCAACATCCTTGATAAATTTGAACATTTTTTCATAGGATCGATCAACATTTTTTAAAATATACTCTGATATTTTTGGATTTATATTTATCTGCTTCTCAGAGAATGATTTAGAAATTATTACCTTAAGCAGTTCATCTGTTGGTAGATCAATACCTATGAAAACAAAACTATTTACTCTTGATTGTAAATCTTTTATTTCCAGGTTCATCTTACTAATAGGTTTTTTACTATTTATCACAATATATTTTTCTAATTGTTTGGATTGATTTAAAATTGAATATAGTAATTCTTCTTTAATGTTATTTTTATAATTATCGATAATTAAACATTCTAATTGGTTTAAAATTGGAACAATGTCATTATTAATATTATCAGCATCTAAGATTTTTATTTTTTTAATTTTTTTTTCAAGAATTTTTGATAAATGAGTTTTACCGCAACCTGGGTCCCCAAAAATATTCAACCATTTCCCAGGCCAGTTTGGCCAACTTTCAATTAGTTTGTAGGCTGAAAAGTTGTTTGATGAAACATAAAAATCTTGTTCATAATATCTTATTTTAAAGGGAAATTTAAAAATTAATTGGTTCATTTTAAAATTTTAAGACTCCATTGACTGCCAATATCTCGTAAAATAATTTTTTCTTTTTTTAATTGGCTAATTAGTTTATTTAATTTTCCTAAATATTTAATCTTTAAAAAAACATATTTATTATTAAATTCTTGAACATAGAGATTTTCTATCGAGTCAATTTGTTTTAATCTTCTATTTAATTCAACTAAATTTTTATCTTTTTCAATAACAAATTTTGCATTAATGAAAGAGGGCGTTCTAACATCAATTAAGTTTTGTGACTTTATAATATTTGTGATTTCTTTTTTTATTTGAAAAATAATATCATAATAGTATTTTTCTTTGCTTTGATTACCCTTTTTGAAGGATATATTTTTATTAATGCTTTTATTTAGAATTAATGTTTTAAAAAAAACTTTTATTTCATCAGAGGTTTTTTCATCAATAAATAAAAAAGCTAAGTTTTTATTCTCATATTCTTTAAACAATACTTTCAAATCTATATCAAGAATATTGTTCTGCTCAGCGTTTATTATTTGAATTATTTCGATATTCTCAATTGGTAATATAAATTCAATTAAATCATCGATTGCATTATTATTCCAATTTTTGTAATAAAAATTCTGACTAAAAATATTTATTTTTTCATCTTTCTTGAAAACTGGTAACAAATACAATTCTTTATCAAATATTTCAGAATAGAAAATTTTCCTTAAATAAAATAATTCATGTATTTTTTCTTTATCAAAAAAAATATTAAAATTAACTGTATCTCTTTTTTTTTTATTTTCATTATTTTTGACTAATTGGTAATAAGATACTAATTGCTTTATTTGAGCTAGTTTAAGATCTGAAAGCTTGATCCTATCTTGATCTAACAAGATTTTGTGTAATAATTCGTCAAAACCAATTTTAATAGCTTTGTTAGCAAGCTGTTCATTTGATAAATTTGGCTTTTTTGCTACCTCAATATTATTAACATTAAATAAGTTGTCCTCAGATAAAAGATTTCCAGTTTTTAAAAAAACAATTAAAATAATAGTAATTTTTAAATATTTCATAAAAAGTTAAATATCATTTTATTAATGAAAAAAATGCATAATAGTTACAAAAAAAGTGGCGTAAATATTTCATTAGCAAATAAATTAGTAAAACACATATCTAATTTAACAAATAAAAATGTCAAAAAAACGAAAAATTCGTTTAATAAAGAAGTAATAGGTGGCTTCGGATCACTGTTTGATATTAGTTCAATTAAAATCAAGGATCCAGTTATAGTATCTTGTACAGACGGGGTAGGAACCAAAATTGATTTAGCAAACAAATTTAAAAAATATGACACAATTGGCATAGATTTAGTAGCAATGTGCGTTAATGATTTAATTGTTCAAGGTGCAAAACCTTTATTTTTCTTAGACTACATTGCTGTTGGAAAACTTAACTTAAATAAAACTAAAAAAATTTTAAAAGGAATATTTAAAGGTTGTGAATTATCTGATTGCAGACTTATAGGAGGTGAAACTGCTGAAATGCCTGGAATTTATTCTAAAGATAATTTTGATTTAGCTGGTTTTAGTGTTGGTATAGTTTCTAAAAAAAAAATTTTAAACAAAAAAAGAGTTAAAGAAAAAAATATCATTCTTGCAATACCTTCAAATGGACTACATTCAAATGGTTTTTCATTAGTAAGATCTATTTTAAAAAAAAAAAGAAAAATAAATAGAGAAATTAAAAATGAATTGCTAGAACCTACTAAAATATACTCAAAAGAAATTTTAAAACTATCAAACAAAAATTTAATTAATTCTGTAGCCCATATCACTGGGGGAGGTTTAATAGAAAATCTTTTGAGATCAGTTCCCAACAATCTTACATTAAATATTGATCTGTCAAAGATAAAAATTAAAAAAATTTTTCATTGGATCAAAAACAATAAAATTTCAGATCATGAAATGATAAATACCTTTAATTGCGGAGTCGGTTTTTGTATTATAGTCGATAAAAGAAATGTGAATAAGATTAAAAGATATTTTTCTAAAAAATTTTTACCTTACGAAATTGGTTATATTTCAAAGACGAAAAATAAAGTTAAATTGAATAATTCGTTAAAATGGCAAAAATAAATGCATGTATCTTTATTTCGGGTACAGGATCAAATTTAAAGAATCTCATACTGCATTCTAGAGAATATAATTTTCCAATAACTATCAAATTGGTCGTTTCAAATAACAAGGACGCTCAAGGTATTTTGTATGCTAAGAAAAATTCCATACCTTACTTAATAATCAATACTAATTTAAGAAACTTTGAAAACAAATTATTAAATATTTTAAAATTCCATAAAATTAATTTAATTTGTTTAGCAGGCTATATGAGAGTTGTATCGAAAAATTTTCTTAAGAAATTTGGAAAAAAAATTATTAATATTCACCCTTCTTTGTTACCCAAGTTTAAAGGTTTAAATACTTTCAAAAGAGTGCTTGAAAATAGAGAAAAGCGGACTGGTTGTTCGGTGCATTATGTAACTGAGAAATTAGATAGTGGGAATATAATTATACAAAAAGGCTTTTTTATAGACCCAAAAGATGATGAAATAATTCTAAAAAAAAAAACTCAAAGATTGGAATATCGAGCTTTTCCTGAGGCTGTGATTAAAATATATAGAAATACTTAATTGTTAAAGAAGAATTTAATTTCTTTTTTTGCATTTTCAATTGAGTCTGAGCCATGAACCGAGTTTTTATCAATAGAAATTCCATATAATTTTCTTATTGTATTTTCTTCTGCATTTTTGGGATCTGTAGCACCCATCAATTTCCTGTTACTAGTGACAGCATTTTCACCTTCCAAAATCATCACAACTATCGGTCCTGAAGATAAATATGCACACAGATCGTTATAAAAGGGTTTTGATTGATGAATTTTATAAAATTCAGCAGCTTCATCCTTTGTAATATGAATTTTTTTTTGCTCTTTTATCTTTAGTTTATTATTTTCAAAAATATTTTTAATTTTTTCAGTTAGATTTCTCTCTACAGCGTCAGGTTTTATAATAGATAAAGTTTCCTCTAAATTACTCATAATTTTTTTCAACTAACTCATTTAATAATCTCACTCCAAATCCTGTAGCGCCGCCTGAATTTAAAGCACCACCGTACTTTGAGAAAGCCATGCCTGCAATATCTAAATGAGCCCAAGGAGTTTTGTTTAAAATAAATCTTTGTAAAAATTGTGCGGCAGTAGTAGATCCTGCACCGCCAACGTAGTTAATATTTTGCACATCTGCATTTTTTGAATTCATCAATTTATCATAGTTTTTATGTAATGGCATTCTCCAAACTTTTTCATCAACTTTTTCACCAGCATGAAAAATTTGTTTAGATAATTTATCGTCATTTGAAAAAAGGCCTGCATATTCTGATCCTAGACAAACAATAATTGCGCCAGTTAAAGTAGCTAAATCAATTATAAATTTTGGTTTAAATTTCTTTTCAGTAAAAGTTAATGCATCAGCTAAAACTAAACGACCCTCAGCATCTGTGTTTAATATTTCAATTGTCTTACCACTATATGATTTGACTATATCACCAGGTCTTTGAGCATTTCCACTCACCATGTTTTCTACAAGTCCTACAACTCCAACTGCATTTATTTTTGCTTTTCTTAATGCAAAGTTTTTCATTAAACCTACAACAGTTGCAGATCCTGCCATATCATAAGTCATATCCTCCATAAATCTTGCAGGTTTTAAAGAATAACCACCGGTATCAAAACAGACTCCTTTACCTACAAAAGCTAACGGTTTTGAATTATTTTTTATTCCTTTCCACTCCATTGTAACAAGATACGAACCACGTATACTTCCTTGGCCAACACCTAACAAAGCATGCATGCCAAGTTTTTTAAGTTTTTTATCATCATATACATTGATCTTTAAACCATATTTTCTAAGAGAGTTTATTCTTTTTGCGTACTCATCAGGATGTAAAATATTGCCAGGTTCAGAAACTAAATCTCTTGCATAAAAAGTTCCTTCCTCTAGAGCTTTAAATTTAATTTGGCTTTGCTGTGATGGTTTATTTTTGTTTCCAGTTACATGTATAGAAATAGTTTTTTTTTCTTTTTTGGATTTGTATTTATTGAATTCGTATGATTTTAATTTTAATCCATGAAGAAAATGGCCAAGAAAATTATCTATTTTAGTAAAAATAGTATCTGAAATTAAAAAATATTCATTGTTTTTTCCAAAATTAATTCTTTTATAAAACTCCGCTCCTAGATTTTCTACATCAGAGCTTTTCAACTTTTCTTTAATAGAAATTAACACTATTTTTTTTTTAGCACTTAGTTCGAAAATCAGTAAATCTTTTTTTAAATCATTATTTTTTAAAAGATTCTCTATGTAAGAAAACTCAATATCATTAAGATATCTTTTCAAGTTTTCTATTTTGAATTTTTCATTACAAAATAACACTACATTTGTAGGTGGTCTGTTGTTTACCTTTTTTAAATAATTAATTTTTATAGACATTTTTTAAATAAAACCTATTTGTGTCAGTGATATAAGTATAAATATATAAGTTTTCAATGGATATTTAGTCATATTTAAACCATTAGTTGAATTTAATTTATGGATGCATTATTTATATACAATAATTTCTATGCTTCAAAACAAAATTTATCAAAATTATATAATTGAAATATTTAAAACATTTTTAACCATACTTTTTGGATTATCGATAATAGCCTGGACAGTAAGAGCGGTTAATTTTCTAGATTTAATTGTTGAAAATGGTTATCCAGTAATTACTTACTTTCAGTATTCTTTTCTTAACTTATTTGGCATTTTAACTAAATTCATTCCTTTGTCATTTTTGCTAGCCCTAACGATTTTTATAGTAAAACAAATTCAAGAAAACGAATTAATAATTTTGTGGACATCTGGGGTAAAAAAAATTCAGTTAGTACATTTATTTTTCTTTTTTTCTTTAGGTATATCCATTTTTTATATGGTTTTTTCTGTTCTTATAACTCCTACAGCTTTAAACAAGTCAAGACAACTTTTAGGAAATGAAAAAATATCATCATTTTTACCGACTATTAAAATTCAACAGTTTAGTGATTCTTTTAACGGTTTGACATTTATTGTTGATCATAAATTTGAAAATCAAATTAAAAATATTTTTTTACAGGATAGTGCCGATGTTCTAAAAAATATATCTACCGGAAATGAAAAAAAACCATCAACTACAATTGTAGCAAGTAAAGGTCTAATAGAGTCAAAAAAAATGATTCTTTTCAACGGTCAAATAATTTCATCAAACAAAAATAATAAAGAAAATGAAATTATAAAATTTGAACAATTAAATATTGATTTAAAGAATCTCTCAAGCAATGTAATTAAACAACCAAAAATACAAGAGACATCAACTTTAAAACTCTTTAATTGTATTAAAGATAATTTTGGTGAAAAAATATGTAAGGAAAAATTTAAAAAAGAAATTTATCCTGTATTAAATAGGCGAATAATTCTTCCGCTTTTTATACCTGTAGTAACTTTGATATCTTGTTTATTATTAGTAAGATCAAAAAAAAATATTTATTTCAATAAATTTAGTATTTTTACCTATTGTTTTTTAATTCTTTTATATGGTGAACTTATAATTAGATATACCGGGTTGAGCCTTTTAGTAAATAATTTATTTCTCGTTTCCCCTTTAATTTTATCTATCTTAGCTTATTTTTTTTTAAAAATAAATTTTTCAAGAGAGTCAAAATTTTATGAATAATGTAATTCTTAATTATATAATCAAAGGTTATTTAAAAGACGTTTTAAAAGTAATTTTATTTTTTTATTGTTTTGGAGTAATACTGAATCTTTTTGAAGAAATTGAATTTTTCAAAAATGTTAAGGCTCCATTTTATACCCCGTTAATACTGACTAATTTATTTATTCCAGGGCAATTGATAAAATTATTTCCATTTATAATTTTTATATCAACTATGAAATTCATACTTGATATCAGAAATAATAAAGATTTACTTACTATGAAAATTTTTGGTTATTCAAACTTTAAAATTTTTTTAACTCTAGCTACTACTTCCTTTTTTTTAGGTTGGTCAATGCTCCTTATTTTTAATCCTTTCACATCCACAATGGCTAAGTATTATGAAAAGACTAAATCAATTTATTCACTAGATATCGATCACTTAGTTACTTTTAATAAAAACGGATTATGGATTAAAGAAAATTTAAAAGATGGACAACGAATTATTTCTGCATCTAACGATCTGGGAAAAAAGTTAAAGAATATAACAATATATAATTTTGATGAGAATTATGTTTTAAAAGAAAAAATTTTTTCAAAATCAGCAAATATAGAAAGCAGTGATTGGAAGTTAGAAAATGTATCAATTTTGAAAATAGAAAATAATATTTCTAAAGAACTTGATTTAAAAAGTTTGACAATAAAATCAATATATACATATGACAAAATTACAAGTTTATTTAAAAATGATGAAACTTTATCATTTGTTGAATTGATTATTAACTTTCAAGAATTGATTAATAGAGGATATAATAAAATTTTCTTAAAACAAAGTTTACATTCAATGTTATCCATGCCATTTTTTCTTTTTATAATGACCGCATTAGCATCAATACTAGTAATGAATACCTTGAAAAGATCAAATAATTTTAGATTTATAATTTTAGGATTAATAGCGTGCGTTTTCATTTATTATTTAAAAAACTTATCTATATCCCTAGGGCAAACTAATAGAATACCGTTAACATTGGCTAATTGGATACCATTAATAGTTATAGGAATGTTCAGTTTTATAGGAATACTTCAAATTAATGAGAAATAGATTTTTAAAATTATTATTCTTTTTTCTTATATCAAAAATATCCTATGCTGATAATTTAGATATAAGTGCAAAGAACATTTCAATTGACAAAAAAAATGAAATAACAATTTTAAAAGATAATGTAATTATCAGAGACACAAAAGGAAATATAATTAAAACAGAAATTGCTAATTATAATAAAAAAAAAGAGGTTATAATTAGTTCTGGCAAAACATCCATTTTAACTTCGGAAGGTTATTTAGTAGAAACTAAGGATTTAGTTTTTGATAATTTTAGAGGTCTTTCTTCATCAGAGAAAAAAACTACCATTAAGGATCCAGAAAATAACTTAATTTATTTAAATAACTTCGAATATCGTTTTCGAGAAAACATTTTTAAATCAGTTGGGGAAATTAAAATCATTGATAATTCAAAAAATTCCTATGAATTTTCACAGTTATACGTTGATGAAAAAAAAAGAGAGATAATTGGCTCTGACGCTAAGAGCTTTTTCAATCAAGAACGATTCAAATTTAACAAAAAAAATAAACCACGAGTTTTTTCTAATACTGTTAATATAAAAGATGGAAAATCTAAGTTTATAAAAAGCTCTTTCACTACTTGTGATTATAGAGAAAACGATAAATGTCCTCCTTGGGAGTTAAGAGCTGCAGAAATGACTCATGACAAAGAAAAAAAAACAATTTATTATGATGATGCTGTTATAAGGTTCTATGATATCCCAATTTTTTATTTGCCTAAGTTAGCCCATCCTGATCCAACAGTTGAGAGACGATCAGGATTTTTAATTCCTTATTATACTGATACAAAAAATCTTGGATCAAGTATCAGGTTGCCTTATTTTTGGGCAATAGATAAAGATAAAGATTTAACTATTCACAACAGAGTTTTTGTAACTGAACATCCTTTAATAACAGCAGAATACAGGCAAGCTTTTAAAAATTCTGACTTAGTTTTCGACTTTGGATACACTGAAGGATATAGAAATACCTCTAACACAAAAAAACCAGGGGACAAATCTCATTTTTTTGCAAAATTTTTAAAAAAATTTGAAACCTCAACCAGCAATGAAACCAATTTAGAAATTAATCTTCAACATGTTTCAAATAAAAAATATTTAAAATTATATAAAATTGACTCTAACTTAGTAAATTATGAGACCGAAACTTTAGAAAATAAAATTGATGTAAATCATTTTAATAACGACAATGATTTATTTTTATCTCTCCAAGCAAGTAGTTTCAGATCATTAAAAGATAAATATAATGATAAATATGAATATATTATTCCATCAATAACTTTAAACAAAAATCTTTTCAATGAAAATTATGGTTATGGAAATTTTAAAACTAATTTGAGGGCTCATAACTTTGATACTAACAAGCATAAACGATTTTTGATCAATGACTTTGATTGGACTTTTAATAACCTCTTAACTGATACACCATATGAGGGCAAGTTTTTAACAAAAATTAAAAATGTAAACTACGAGGTGAAGAATGAAAATAAATTTAAAGAAGATACAACAAGTGAATTTTTTGGAGCCTTAGGCTTTTTAGCTAACGTAGATTTATATAAAAATGAGGGTGAAAATATAAGTCACTTATTGAGACCAAAAATGTTAATAAGGTATTCTCCAAACCATATGAGGAAAGAAACTGGCGACTCAAGTCTAAATGGTAAAGATATTTTTTCTTTGGATAGACTTAATGTAAATGAGAACTTTGAAAGTGGAACAAATATGACTGTAGGCTTAGATTATCAACAAAAATTCAATGATAATTCTCTCGATTTTTCTATAGGTCAAATTATTAATTCTAAAAAAAATAATAAAAAAATGCCCGCTTCTTCTAGTTTAGATAAAAGGTTTTCGGATGTAGTTGGAAATCTAAATTTTGATAATAATAAAAATTTTAGTTTGAATTATGATTACTCTTTAAAAGAAAATTATAAAGAGTTTAACTTTAGCGAGATAGGTGCAGAGTATTACAATAATAATATTAGGTTTGACATAAATTATTTAAAGGATGATAAGATTGGTGGAGAGAGAGAATACTTTAAAACTAAATTAGAGCTTATGAAAGGCAATAATGGAATATTAGCATTTAGCAATAAAAGAAATTTAATTACGAATGCGTCTGAGTATTATGACTTAAGTTATGAATATATTAACGATTGTTTGAGGGCAGGTTTAGTTTATAGAAGAGAATTTTACAATGACTCGGAACTAGAGCCTGATAACACTCTAATGTTTAAAATTACATTAAATTCTTTCGGAGCCTTGAATTCACCAGGTTTTAATCAATAACAATGCGCGTAAAATTTTTTTTATTAAAATCAATTTTATTTATATTTTTTTGGAATGTTCATTCTATTTCTGAAATTAAAAATAATATTATAGCTAAGGTTGGGAATCAAATAATTACAGCGTATGAGCTTGAGAATAAAATTAAGACTGTTTTAATATTATCAAACGAACAAATTAATCAAAAAAATATTGATAAAGTAAAGAAAGTATCTTTAAACTCACTTATTAACTACAAGATAAAGAATGCTGAATTATCAAAATTTAATATAGATATAAATCAATTAGCAGTTTTAAATCATTTAAAAAATATTTCTTTGAAATTAAATATAGATCAAAATAATTTACAATCTTTTTTTGAAAATAATCAAATTAATTATGAAAAATATGTAGAAGAAATTAAAACAGAATTTTTGTGGCAAAAATTAATTTTTGAGATTTATTCAAATAAGTTAAATATTGATGAAAATGAAATAATTTCAGAATTAAATGAAACTATTAAAAATAATAATACAATTGAACAATTCAGGTTAGCTGAGATTGAGGCAATTTTTGATACACCGACGCAAAAATCAAATTTAATTATAGAAATTGAAAAAAGTATTTCAGAAAATGGATTTGAGACTACTGCAAATAGATTTAGCAGCTCATCTACTTCAATAAATGGTGGTGATTTAGGGTGGATAAGTTCATCAGGTTTATCAGAGGAATTATTAAAAATTTTATCTAAATTAAAACTAGGAGAAAATTCTAAAGCTATAATACAAGTCAATAAGATAATTTTTTTAAAATTATTAGATAAAAGAAATATCAAAAATAATGAAAAAATGGATATTGAAAAATTAAAGTTATCGCTTGTTAACAAGAAAAGAAATGAACTTTTGAAACTGTATTCTAATAATCATCTTTCAAAAAAAAGAAATAGTACTTTAATAAATTTATTATGAGAAATAAGATAGTTATAGTAGCTGGAGATCCAAACAGTATTAATTCCGAGATTATTTATAAATCGCTAAAAAAAATAAGTAGTAATTTAAGAAGGAAAATTATTATAATAGGAAACTGTGATCTTTTGAATGATCAACTAAAATTTCTTAATAAAAAATTAAATTTGAATAAAATCACTAATTTTAGTGTGAAAAAAATAAAAAATGGGATTAGTATTATTGACGTACCATTAAATTACAGAAATTGTTTCAACGTTGATAAATTGAATTCTGCAAAATATGTAAAAAAATGTCTTTCAATTGCTCATAATTTAAGTTCAAAGCAAATAATTAAAGGATTTATTAATTGCCCAATAGATAAAAAACTAATCAAAACACGAGGGGTATATGGTGTTACGGAATATTTAGCGAAAAAATCAAAATTAAGGAAATCCTCAGAAGTAATGATGTTATTTAACAGAAAATTGTCAGTAGTACCGCTAACCACACATATAGATCTTAAAAATGTTTCAAAACAAATCAACAAAAATCTTATTTCGAAAAAAATACTTACTATTAACAATGATTATAAAAGACTGTTTAAGATTACCCCAAAAATAGCTTTATTAGGATTGAACCCGCATAACTTAGAGCTATCTGCTAGATCAGAAGAGAAAAAAATAATAATACCAGCGATTAAAAAATTAAAAAAAAGTTATAAAGTGAAAGGCCCTTTTTCTGCTGATAGTTTTTTTATTAATGAGTACAAAAAGTATAATTTAGTTGTAGGAATGTATCATGATCAAGTATTGATACCTTTTAAACAACTCTTTAAATTTGATGCTATAAATGTAACGCTAGGTTTAAAATATATAAGAGTATCACCTGACCACGGTACAGCTCATGATCTTATAAATAAAAATCAAGCAAATCCAAAAAGTATTATCGAATGTATTAATTTTTTAAGAAAAATTAAATAATGATTTATGCTAAAAAATCCTTAGGACAAAACTTTCTAAGTGACAGAAATATCATTAAAAAAATTGTTAATACTATTGATATTAACGGGAAAAACATTTTAGAAATTGGTCCAGGTACGGGCTCCCTAACAAATGAAATATTAAACAAAAAACCAAAATCTCTTCTGGTGATAGAGAAAGATGGGAATTTAGCAAAAAGACTCTTTTCAAAGTTTGGAAAAAAAGTAAATTTTAAAATTTTCAATGAAGATGTTCTAGATTTTAATTTTGAAAAAAATTTAAAAAAAAACACAATTATATTTGGAAATTTGCCTTATAATATTTCTTCTCAAATATTAATAAAGTTAATCAAGATAAAATATTGGCCTCCAAATTTTACTGATTTAATATTAATGTTTCAAAGAGAAGTAGCTGAAAAAATTATTGGTAAATCCTATGGAAGATTAACAATATCTTCAAATTTAAAGCTCAAATTTATTAAAAAATTTGACGTCTCGCCAAACTGCTTTTTTCCTAAACCAAAAATAATTTCTTCTGTACTACACTTAAAACCAAGAAAAAAAATAAAATATAAAATAAAAGATTTTAAAAATTTAGAAAATATAACGAATATTTTTTTTTCTAATCGTAGAAAAATGATTTATAAAAGTTTAAAGATTATTTTTAACAAAGAGAAGTTAAATAAAATTAAAGATATAGATTTAACAAAAAGACCCTCTGACTTAAAGCCAGAAATTTACTATAAATTTACTCAATTGTACGAGGAAAATTAACTTTTCTTTTAAAGCCTAAAATTATTTTTTCTATTTGTTTAAAACAATTTTCTAAATCTTTGTTAATAACAATGTAATCATAATCAGTCCAGTGTTTAATATCTTCATCATAAGATTTAAATCTTTTTTCCACTTCAGTTGTACTATCTTGGTTTCTTTTTACCAGCCTCATCCGGAGCTCTTTCTTATCAATAATAGATATAAATATTTTTATTAAATTAAGGTTCTTAAACTTTGAAAGCTGTTTTGTTCCTTGCCAATCAATATCAAAGATTACGTCATTATTTTTTATCAATTTGTCAACCGTATCTTTGAGTGTTCCATAATAGTTGTCGAAAATTTTAGCATGTTCATAAAACTTTTTCTCTTTAATAAGTTTTTCAAAGATTTCGTGAGATACAAAATTGTAGTCTACTCCATTAACCTCGTTCGATCTTGGTTTTCTAGTAGTATGTGAAACTGATATTTTAAAAGAGGAAAATTTTTGTTGTATTTTTTTTGTAATTGTAGTTTTTCCTGCACCAGAAGGAGAAGAAAGAACCACCATGATATTTTGGTTATCATGATTCATTATTTTTTAAATCTAACTTGATTTGCTCTCAATAAACTTTATTGCGTCACCTACAGTAAGAATTTTCTCAGCTTCGCTATCAGAAATCTCTGAGCCAAATTCTTCCTCGAATGCCATTACTAGCTCAACTGTGTCTAAGCTATCTGCACCTAGATCATCAATAAAGCTTGCTTCTTCAGTTACTTTTTCTTCATCTATTCCTAGATGGTCTGCAACAATTTTCTTAATTTTATTTTTAATTTCATCTGACATGAATTCCTTTCGTGTTATATTAATTTCTTATTAGATTATTAATAAGAATTGTCAAGCCATATACATACCACCATTAACATGTATAGTTTCACCGTTTATATAGTTTGCCATTTCAGATGCTAGAAAAGCTACACAATTTGAAACATCTTCACCTGTTCCTAAATCACCTGATGGAATTTTGCTTATTAAGATTTTTTTAAATTCTTCATTAATTTTATCTGTCATCTCTGTTTTGATAAATCCCGGGGACACACAATTAACATTGATTTTTTTTTTTGCATATTCAATTGCTAGACTTTTTGAAAAAGCGACAATACCTGCTTTAGAAGCTGAATAATTTGCTTGTCCTAAATTACCAGTATGTCCAACTATTGAGGTTATATTAATTATTTTTCCATATTTTTTTTTTAACATTTTTTTAATAGCGTATTTGCACATTAAAAAAGTAGATGTGAGATTTACATCTATCACTTTTTTCCAGTCTTGCTCTGTGAGTCTAATAGATAAATTATCTAATGTAATTCCTGCGTTATTTACTAAAATGTCAATTCCGCCTAACTGTTTATCTACTTCGTCAATGAAGTTTTCAATTTTGTCGTGTTCATTAAGTTTAAACTGATTTGTAAAAATATTCTCAAAATTTTCTTTGAGAATTTTAAGCTTATTTTCATTAGTTCCAGTCGCAACAATTTTCGATCCAAGGGCATCGAATTTTTTAACAAGACAGTTGCCTATGCCCCCTGTAGCACCGGTTATCAAAACTTTTTTATTTTGTAAGTTTAACATTTAAATTTTTAATATCAGCAATTGAGTTAATTGAAAAGATATTTACATCTTTTACTGTTCTTTTTACCATCCCCGACAAAACTTTTCCTGGTCCTATTTCTATAAAATTTGAAACATCGGCTTTTTTCATATAAATGATACTTTCTCGCCATTTAACTGTTGAAAAAATTTGATTGATTAATAACTCTTTTAAATTTTCTGGCTCAATCTCAGGCTTAGCAATTACATTACTAACTATTTTAAATAAGGGCTTATTAAATTTTGTTTTGTTTATTTTTTCTCTCATATTTTCAGCAGCAGATTTCATTAGTGAACAATGAAAAGGCGCACTTACTTTTAATGGAATAAATTTAATATTTTTTTCTTTTAAATGTTCTTGAAAGGATTTTACTGCTTCTCTCTCGCCACTAACAATTACCTGTCCATCAGCATTATCATTTGCTATTTCACAAATACCTTTTTTTTTAAAATTTTTTAAAATTTCAGTAATATTATCAATTTTCGTACCTAGTATAGCTATCATGCTTCCTTTCCCTACTGGAACTGCCTCTTGCATTGCTTTTCCTCTTTCGTGAAGCAAATATATAGCGTCATCAAAGTCAATCGCGTTTGCACAAACAAGAGCACTATATTCACCTAATGAATGTCCAGCAAAAAAATTAAATAGCTGAAAATTAAAATTAAATTCTTTTTTCAAAACAGAAAAAATTGAGTAGCTTACTGTTAAAATAGCAGGTTGGGTATTTTCTGTTAATTGTAAACGGTCTTCGGGGCCCTCTAAAATAATTTTTGTAATAGGCAAATTCAATCTTTCATCAGCACGTTTAAAAATTTTTTTTACCAGATCAAATTGATTATAAAATTCCAAACCCATGCCAACAACCTGCGATCCTTGACCTGGAAACAATAATGCGTTCATTTTTATAAGTTTTTTAATAAATATTAGTATTGCTATAATTCTTCATTATAGTATAAACCATTTTTTACAATTAAATAATAAAACTATATTAACTGGTTAATTATGGCTTTTTACGAGAAAACTGTTATTGCTAAGCAAGATCTACCAACAAATGAAATAAAAAATATTATTGATAAATATAATAAGCTTATAAACAATAATTCTGGAAAAGTGATAAAAATTGAAGAATGGGGGCTTTTAAATTTAGCAAGAAAAATTAAAAATTACAAAAAAGGTTTTTTCATTCATTTCAAATTTGAGGGAGATAAAGAAACATTAAGTGAAATTAAAAATAAAATAAATATCGACAACGCAATAATAAGACACTTAGTAGTAAAATATAAAAAATTAAATACAAATACCGAGTATTTTAAAAAACAAAAAAAAGTATGAAAAGAAAAAATAATAAATTTAAAAAAAAAAGTTCAAATCTATTAAGTAAACTTAGTCTTTTTCAAAAATCTGAAAATAGATTTTCTAAAAAATGTCCATTATCTGTTAAAAATGCCCCAGAAATTGACTACAAAAATATAGATCTATTAAAAAAATATATTACAGAAAATAGCAAAGTGATTTCATCAAAGATTACCTCTGTATCTATGAGTAAACAAAGAAAATTAACAAAAGAAATTAAAAAAGCAAAAATTTTAGGATTAATTTAAATGGAAGTAATTTTATTAGAAAATATTCTTAATCTAGGAAATATTGGTGACAAAGTAAAAGTAAAAAATGGATATGGAAGAAATTTTTTATTAAAAGCTGGTAAAGCTTTGAGGTATAGTAAAGAAAACCTTGAATTCGTTAACAAGAGAAAAAATGAGTTAAATAAAAAAAATATAGAAATCAGAGAAGAATTTAAAAAAATAGCTAAAACAATTAACAATAAGTCTTTTATATTTAATCGTGAAAGTAAAGAAAATGGAGAATTATATGGAACAATTAAACCTAAAGAAATTACCTCAATTATCAAAGAAAAAATTAAAATTGATGTTAAGCCCTCTCAAGTCATATTGAAAGAAGAAATTAATAAGATAGGAACTTTCAAAGTAAATTTACGATTTCACTCTGAAGTTTCAGCAAGCATTACTATAAAAGTAGACAAGATAAAAGCTTCTTAACTTCTCCACAGATTGTAAAAAAAGTGTGTAACTTTTAACTTTATAAAATAACACTTCTAATTATTATTTGTTTATGGAAGAAGTTAAAATTAATCAAAAAGATCTTAAAAACAAACAGCCGTCAAACCTTGAAGCAGAACAAGCTCTGATTGGATCAATTTTAGTGAATAATGATATTCTAGATGAAATTTCAAAAATAATAAATTCCTCAATTTTTTATGATCCAGCTCACATAAAAATTTACGAGGTGATCGAAAATTTAAACAATAAAGGTATGATTGCTAATCCAATTACCTTAAAAAATTACTTCGAAAAAGATAATATGTTAAATGAGGTTGGAGGTACTGAATATCTTGTTAAGTTAACTAGATTTTCGGGTTCAGTAAAGCAAGCAGTTGATTATGCAAAAATTATCCATGAAATGTATTTAAGAAGAGAGTTAGTTTTGATATCTGATAAGTTAAACTCGGATACACTCAATGCTAATTCTCAAGAACAAAATGCAGAAAACATTATAGAGGATACGGAACGATCATTGTTTGATCTTGCAGAGAGAGGAAGTTTCTCTCAATCATTCTTAAAATTTAATTCAGCATTGGATCAAACAATAGAGATGGCTACTAAAGCCATGCAAAATGATCAAGGCATCGTTGGTGTTCCAACTGGCCTTAGCGAATTAGATGAAAAACTTGGAGGGTTGCATGACTCAGATTTAATTATTTTAGCTGGTAGACCTTCAATGGGTAAAACCGCTTTAGCTACAAATATTGCTTACAACGCTGCTCAAAATATTTTAAAAAGACAGGTAAAATCCTCTGTAGCCTTTTTTTCTTTAGAAATGTCTTCTGAACAACTTTCTACAAGAATTTTATCTGAGCAAGCAAGAATAAGATCAGATGATATTAGACGAGGAAAAGTAACTGAAGAAGAAATAAATAGATATATTGAAACCTCAAGAAATATTTATAATCTTCCATTATATATTGATGAAACTCCAGCTATTACCATAGCAACTTTAAGTAATAGGGCTAGAAGAATAAAAAGATTATTTGGTTTAAGTTTAGTTGTGGTAGATTACATACAACTTATGAGATCAAGCTCAAATAGAAATGATGGAAGAGTTCAAGAGATATCTGAAATTACTCAAGGTTTAAAAGCTTTAGCAAAAGAATTATCGGTTCCCGTTCTTGCTTTATCGCAACTTTCAAGGGCAGTAGAACAAAGAGACGATAAACAACCTCAATTGGCTGATTTACGGGAGTCTGGATCAATAGAACAAGATGCTGATGTTGTAATGTTCGTGTATAGAGAGGCCTATTATTTAGAGAGGAAACAACCAAAATTAGGCTCAATAGAATATGCTGAATGGCAATCAAAAATGAATGATGTCAACGGTTTAGCTGATATAATTTTAGGTAAACAAAGACATGGTCCTACTGGTACGGTCAAAGTAGAGTTTGAGGGTATTTACACAAAATTTAAAGATTTAAGCAGAAATTAAGCCTAAATTTTTCTTTAGTTATAAAAAATTTAAGATATATCTGAAATATATCGATGTGGTCTTATATTTATAAAAAAACAGTTATCGATTTTTCAAAATTTACTATTTTTTTAATAGCAGTAATCGTAACTTTTTCGCTTTATCAAGCTAGAAACTTTAACTTAGACGCATCTTCTGATGCTTTACTTTTAGAAGGTGATAAAGACTTGAAATATTTAAGACAAGTAAATGAAAGATATGGAGCTAAAGAGTTTTTAGTTCTTACTTATTCTCCAGTTACAAGTTTTATAGAAAAAGAGACTATTTTGAATTTACAATTATTAAAATCAAAAATTGAAAAATTGACATGGGTTGATGATGTCATAACTGTCATAGATGTTCCTCTTTTAAAAAGCACTGACGAAGGATTAATGGATAGGTTAATTAATTATAAAACTTTAGCCTACCCTGAAATTGATAGAAAAAGAGGATTTGAAGAGATTATAAACAGTCCGATTTATAGAAATTATGTAATAAGCGAGGATGGGACAACCTCAGGAATAGTAGTTTATTTAAAGAAAGACGAGAGGCTCGCGGAATATATTAAAGTAAAAGATAAATATTTTAGTCAGTCGGTAGATGGAAGTTTAACTAAAGAAGAAAAAATAAATTATAAAAATTTCCTTAGGGAGTATGAGGATTATAAAAACCTTTATAATACCAGAAATAGTCAAAATATTGAGGAAATAAGAGATGTAATAAATAAATACGGTGAAAATGCAAAAATCCATTTAGGTGGGATCCCTATGATAGCAGATGATATGATGAGTTTCATAAAAAAAGATATAGCAGTTTTTGGAATTGGCGTTTTTATTTTTATTATTTTTACTCTTTGGATCATATTTAGAAATATAAAATGGGTAATTATTCCATTACTTGGTTGTGCAACTTCTGTAATTTTAATGACCGGTTTGTTAGGATTGATTGGTTGGAAAGTTACTGTAATCTCGTCTAACTTTATTGCTTTAATGTTAATTTTAAATATGGCAATGAATATTCACGTAACTGTAAGATATTTACAATTAAAAAATGAATACCCTGAGTTATCAAAAAATGATGCTGTATTGGAAGCTAGTAAAAAAATGATGTTACCAATTTTGTATACCGTGCTAACCACAATTTGTGCATTTTTATCTTTAATATTTAGTGGAATAAAACCAATTATAGATTTTGGTTGGATGATGACTTTAGGATTGATAGTTTCTTTTTCCGTTACTTTTCTTCTTTTGCCATCTCTACTTAATACTTTGTCAGAAAAAGATGAAATTAATGTTAGAAATACTGAAAGATCTCTAATCACTTCAATCATGGCTACTGTAGCAAAGAAAAGTTATGTGTTGCTTTTCGGAACTACTATAGCAATCTTTATAGCAAGCATTATAGGCATTTCAAAACTTGAGGTGGAAAATAGTTTTATTAATTATTTTGATAAAGAAACAGAAATTTATAAAGGTATGAAAAAAATTGATGACGAGCTTGGAGGCACGACACCTTTAAATGTTACTTTAAAATTTCCTTCAAAGAAATCTGAGATAACTGATGATGAATTTTCTGAGTGGGATGAAGAAAATGAGAATGAAGAAGATAAATCTAAATACTGGTTTACAAGAGATAAAATGGACAAAATTTTAAAAGTTCACGATTATTTAGATTCTTTGCCTGAAATTGGAAAAGTATTATCTTTTGGATCTATACTTAGAGTTGCAGAAGACTTGAATAATAAAAAATTACAAAGTTTAGAAATTGCAGTTTTATACAGTAAAATTCCAAATGAAATTAAACGTGAGATTATATCACCATATATTTCAGTTGATGATGACGAAGCGAGGATAACTGTTAGAATTAAAGATTCACTTGAAAACTTGAGGAGAAACGACCTTATAAAAAAAATCAATAGTGAATTAAATTCTAAAGTTGGATTAAAAACTAATGAATATAAGTTATCAGGGGTTTTAATATTATTTAATAATTTACTTCAGAGTCTTTTTAAGTCTCAAATTTTAACTCTAGGTATTGTAATGCTAGGTATCTTTTCAATGTTTTTAATACTTTTTAGAAACGTTACTTTATCTTTTATAGGAGTTGTTCCAAACTTCTTAGCTGCATTTTTTATTTTGGGGATTATTGGTTTGATCGGTATTCCTTTAGATATGATGACTATAACAATTGCTGCAATTACAATTGGAATAGCGGTAGATAATAGCATTCATTATATCTATAGATTTAAAGAGGAATTTAAAAAATTAAATAATTATAAAGAAACACTTGATAAGTGTCATAGCTCTGTTGGTGTAGCTATTTTAAATACCTCAATTACTATTGTTTTTGGTTTCTCCATTTTAGTTCTTTCAAATTTTATACCTACGATATATTTTGGATTATTTACTGGAATAGCAATGTTGCTTGCGATGATATCTGTTTTAACTTTACTTCCAAAACTATTATTAATTTTTAAACCTTTTGGTAAAGAAGGTTAAGATTTATGTCTTTATATTTTGTTGAAGATTTTATGAATAATCTAAATATTTTTGATATTATTTTTTTGATAATATTAATTTATTGTATTGTACAATGTTTTTTAAAAGGTTTTACTCTAAGTTTGATTTCATTTATGAAATGGGTAATTTCAACTATTTTAACAATTATTTTAGTTCCAAGACTGCAGCCCACAATATCCGAATACATTGAGTCTGAGTTTGTAAATAATGTTGGACTCGGAGCTACTATCTTTATTTTTACCCTTTTTTCGATAATTGTAGTAGGAAAAGCTTTAGGAAGAGCCGTAAAATGGACTGGAGTTGGGTCCATTGATAAAAGTTTTGGTTTAATATTTGGTTTTTTTAAAGGGTATATAGTCTCTGTGTGTATATTTTCTATATCAAATTGGTTTTATCCTTACCATTATTGGGGTATATCAGCAGAGAAAGCATTATCTTTTAATATAATTAATAAAGGAAGCGAGATATTAATAGACGAATTCCCATCTGGTGAAGAATTTATAGATACGAAAGAAAAAATTGAAAAAATTTAGGTTAGACAAATTAAGAGAAGAATGTGGTATTTTTGGAATATCAAATCATAATGATGCTTCAGCTTTAGTAGCACTTGGTCTTCATGCTTTGCAACATAGAGGTCAGGAGGGTTGTGGTATCGTTTCTTTTGATGGAAAAAATTATCATTCAGAAAAAAGACAGGGTTTAGTTGGTGATCATTTTACAAATCAAGAAACTTTAAAAAAACTACCTGGAAATTTTGCTATTGGACATAATAGATACTCTACTACAGGTGAAACATCATTAAGAAATATACAACCTTTTTTTGCAGATTTGCACATGGGTGGATTAAGTGTAGCTCATAATGGTAACTTAACTAATGCTTTATTGTTAAGAGAAACGCTTGTGAAAGAAGGTGCAATTTTTCGAACTACAAGTGATACAGAGACTATCGTACAACTTATTGCAAAATCAAAAAGAGAAAAATTTATAGATAAATTAATAGACGCGCTTTTTCAAATACAAGGAGGTTATTCTTTAGTTTTGATGACTAACAAAAAATTAGTAGGAGTCAGAGACCCTTTCGGAATTAGACCGCTTGTGATCGGAAGGTTGCAAGATTCCTATATTTTTGCTTCCGAAACTTGCGCGCTTGATATTGTTGGTGCAAAATTTGTCAGAGAAGTTGACAATGGTGAAATAGTTTCAATAGAAAATAATAAGTTAAAAAGTATTAAACCGTTCCCGACCCAAAAACCAAGACCATGCGTATTTGAATATATTTATTTTGCAAGACCTGATAGTTTAATCGAAGGAAAGTGTGCTTATGAATATAGAAAAAACTTAGGTGCTGAATTGGCAAAAGAAACTGATATTGACGCTGATTTTGTTGTTCCTGTGCCTGACTCTGGTGTACCGTCAGCATTGGGTTACGCAGAACAATCAGGTAAGAAATTTGAGTTAGGATTAATAAGAAATCATTATGTAGGTAGAACCTTTATTGAACCTGCACAAAATATTAGAAGTTTAGGAGTAAAATTAAAATTAAGTTCAACTAAAACTTTAGTTAAAGGAAAATCAATAATTTTAATTGATGACTCACTCGTTAGAGGTACAACATGTTATAAAATTGTAAAAATGCTTTACGAAGGAGGCGCCAAAGAAGTTCACGTTAGAATAGCTAGCCCTGAAATAAAATACCCTGATTTTTATGGAGTTGATATGCCTACAAAGGACGAGCTTTTAGCTTTTAATAAAAATAATCAAGAGATGTGTGAATATATTAAAGCAAAAAGTCTAAAATTTTTAAGTTTAGATGGCTTATATCAAGCTCTAGTAGGAAGTAAGAGAAATTTGAATTATCCTCAGTTTAGTGATCATTATTTTACTGGAGAATACCCTATAAAACCAACAGATAATTTGCAAGGATTCAAAATAAAACAGCTTTCACTATTAAGCGGTAAATCAACAAATTAATTATAAATTATTAATTTGTTGTTTTTATTTAAATATAACATCGATCGATTTATAAATATTGGATCAGATTTGATTAGGTCTGGTAACTTCTGTATTGTTTTAATTTCTCCATTTAAACTAAATTTAATTATATAAGAGTTTTTTAAATAAACATATATCTTATCATTAACAAGTCTCATTAATCTTACATTAACTTTGTTTTTTTTAATTTTTAAAAAATTAGCAATCTTTTTGTTTATATCGTAGGAATAGATAATCTTGCCTGATGTTAAATCAATACAGACTAAAAGATCATTTTTAGTAACAATGAATATTTGTTCATTCGTAATCAAGGGCTCTATTTTTCCTATTATCGGAAATTTATAAATATTTGATCCATTGAGAGAATTAATTACATATAGACTATTATTTGTAGATATTATTAATTTATCAGAAGAGAATTTTATAATCTTAGCTTCGAACAAATTACTTAAGTCTATTTCTAAAGACTCATTTAAATTTAAAACCCAATTTATTTTATAATTTATGAGATTTATAGAATACAAAGATCCGAAAATATTTAAGAAAAATAGGTTATTGTTTCCTATTGCTAGGGTGTTTTGATAAAAACTTTTTACTAAAACTTCTTCAGTAGGAATTCGTTTAATTATTTCTCCATTTGACTTATTGACAAATATTAAATTATTATTTTGATCTGCAAAAATAACTTTATCTTTTGTTATTTTTATATTTGATCTTAAAGGGATTTTATAATTTTTTGCCCAAACAATTTTATCGCTCAAATAATTGTATGAATAATAATATCCTAAATTATCAGAAACATATATGATATCTTTATATATTACTAAATTTAAGTTTTTTTTTAATGATTTAAATTTATTTTTATAAAAATTAAATTTTCTAACTATTTTTTTATTTTTTAAGGAATAAAAGATTATGTTGCCCTTGATATCTGTAGTTATAAAAAAATCTTTTGAGAAGAGGACTTTGTCTCTTGTTAAATGTTTTGTTAATTTTTTGCTTTTAAATAAAATTTTATTTGCATTATTATATGCAAAATTCACATAAGTATTACTTTTGTTATAAAATGCTTCATTCCAGTTTTGGGTATTTTGAATTGAATTTAAAAGGAAATTATAATCACCTTGAAATTTTACTATCTCATTAAATGTATCTTTTTTTATTAATGTTACTTTCTTAAAGTCTTTAAAAATAGAGGAGTTTTCAATATTATTTTGATTTGATGAATCTTTCCAAATACCAGATTTATTATCGAAAGAACAATTTATTAAAAAAAATAAAAGTAAAATAAGAAAATATTTCATGATTTAGGACTATTTATTTAATTTTAATTTTTCTACCAAACTTTTAAATTCTGAATCAGAATCAATTATTTTTTGAATTAATTTATTACCCTCTTCAAATTTAGAGATATTAAGTAAGAATAATGCTTTTTTAAATTCTAATAAATTTCTTTGTTCTTTAGACAATTTTATTGACTCTACTGTCTCAAAATGTTTCAAAACTTTTAGATGATTGTCCTCAAGTTTTTTTTCTAACAAAGTATTAAGTGCTAAAATTGAATAAATTTTGTTCTTACTATTAATAATTTCTTCGTAAATATTAATTGATTTTTCTTCATTTATCTCAAGTAGCGCGCCAGCCTCGATAAACTTTTCAGATATAAATAGGTTGTTTCTAGTATCTTTAATTTTTAAAAAAGAGAAAGAAATTGTAAAGATTATTATTGAGCTAAATATCAAAATAATTTTTTTCTTATTCTTTTTAAAAAAAAAAATTGATTTATCTCTAGTATTTACTTTAGTATCTATATTATCTTCCATTTAAAAAATTTTTTTTTGAGGGAAACCTTTTATTTTTGACTTCTTTTTTATATTTTTTTACAGCTTTCTCAATTATTCTATCTAATTTGATAAATTTTTTTACAAATTTTGGATAAAAACCGCTTAATCCTAGCATATCGTCTGTTACTAATATTTGTCCGTCACAATAAGATGATGAACCTATTCCTATAGTTGGTATTTTCAAGGATTTTGTTACTAATTTTGAAGTTTCAGGCGTAATGCATTCTAATACAATTGAAAATGCACCAGCTTTCTCTATTTTTTTTGCCTCATCTAAAAGTTTTTGAGCTTTAATTAAGGTATTGCCCTCAATCCTAAATTTTTTTTTAAATTGCGGGGTGTATCCGATATGGCCCATTACAGGAATCTTAGTATTCGTAAGTTCTTTAATGATTTCAAAATTTTTATTGTTACTCTCTATTTTAACTGCGTCACAGTTTGTCAATTTTTTTATTAACTTGGCATTTTTTGTAGCTACAATTTTATTTTTATAAGTTCCCTTAGGCATATCTACAACCAACAATGATTTTTTTATTCCTTTTTTTACGCTAATAGTGTGTTGAATAATATTTTGTAAAGTAATCTTATGAGTATTTTCTGAACCGTACAAAACATTAGCCATAGAGTCGCCAACCAAAACTATATCACAGTGTTTATCTAGAATTTCAGCTACACTTTTTGAGTAAGCTGTTAAACAGACAATTTTAGATTTGTTTTTTTTACTTAAAATATTTATAATTTTTTTAACCATTAAAATTTCTACTCTAACTCGATAGTACTAGGTGGTTTTGAACTTATATCATAAACTACCCTATTTATTCCCTTAACATTATTGACAATTTTGTTAGAAATTTTGTTTAAAAATCCTCTCGGAAAACTAAAATAATCTGCTGTCATTCCATCCTCGGACGTAACTGCTCTTAATAAACAAATATATTCATATGTCCTTGAATCACCCATTACTCCCACAGTTCTAATTGGCAAAAGCGCAGCATAGGCTTGCCAAATTTTACTGTAAAGCCGAGATTTAATTAATTCATTTATATAAATATTATCTGCCTCCTGTAGTATTTTAATTTTTTCTGCATTAATTTTTCCAACTATTCTTATACCTAAACCTGGTCCCGGAAAAGGATGTCTATTGCAAATTTCATCTATCAAACCTAAAGATTTTCCTAGAACCCTTACCTCATCTTTAAAAAATTCTTTAAGGGGTTCAATTAATTTCAATTTCATTTTTTTAGGTAATCCGCCTACGTTGTGGTGAGATTTTATTATTGATGTTTTGCTTCCTGTTGACGATTTACTTTCTATTATGTCAGGATAAAGAGTTCCTTGAGCTAAAAATTTTACTTTTTTAATTTTTTTTGACTCTTTTTCAAATACTTTTACAAAGAGACTTCCTATTATTTTTCTTTTTTTTTCTGGATCTGTAATATTTTTAAGTTTTTTTAAAAATATGCTTGATGCATTCACTAATTTGACATTTAAATTATATTTCTTCCTAAAAACTTTATAAGTATATTTAAATTCATCCTTTCTCATAAGGCCTGTATCGACCATTATACAAACTAACTTTTTCTTTATCGCTTTATTTATTAAAAGTGCTACCACACTACTATCTACGCCACCAGATAAAGCGCAAATAACTTTATCATTACAAACGGTTTTTCTTATTTCTTGGATTAATCTATTTTTATGAGAAACTACACTCCATCTTTTTTTGATTTTACACACTTTGAATAAAAAATTTTTAAAAATTTGTTTTCCATTATCAGTATGTGTAACTTCCGGATGAAATTGAATACCATAAATTTTTTGTTTACTATTTTCAATAATTGTCAGTTTTGAGGATTTTGTATAAGCGATCATTTTAAAATTTTTAGGTAATTTAACAACCGCATCCTCGTGGCTCATCCAAACAGAATTTTGGTTTTTAAAAAAATTTTTTGTTATTTCAGATTTTTTTTTTTGAAAGATATAGGCTCTACCAAATTCTCTTTTTTTTTTTGAAGATTTAATCTTACCTCCAAATAATTTTGCAATCAGCTGTAAACCATAACAAATCCCTAAAATAGGTATTTTTTTATTAAATATCTTTTTAGGTATAGTTTGAAATTTTTGTCTCGTAACTGTCGATGGTCCTCCTGAAAGAATAATGCCTTTAATATTATTAAATTGTTTTAAAGTTTTAATCTCTCCAGGATTTACTATTTCAGAATAAACACCAAGCTCTCTAATTCTTCTTGCAATAAGTTTAGTAACTTGTGATCCAAAATCTACAATGAGTATCTTTTCCTTTGGAGTTTGAAATTGCATTTATTTTTTTGATAAATTTTCAATTTCTGTCTTAAGCTTTTGGCTTTGATTACAAAATTTATTGCATAATTTTGTCAATCTTTCGTTAAGTTCTTTACTGCCACTGTAATCTGAAGAGTTCAATTTCAATTTTGCTAGATTGTAAATAGCTTCTTCATTTTTTGGATTAAGCAAAATAACTGTATTTAAGTTTTGCTCTTGTAAACTAACATTATTTAAATTTTCAAATATTTTAGATAAGTATAAATAAGACATTTCATTTTTAGGATTGTATACTAAATCTTGCTCAAATTTAAACTTTGCTTCATTAAATTTTTTATTTTTATAAAGACTAACCCCATCTTGAAAAAACTTAGTATTAGCTAACGATAAATTTGGTAATATCATTAATATTAAGATTTTTAGGAAAAGTCTGAATTTCATAACTTATAGTTTGTAATTTATATTTTTTTGTGTCAACTCGACACTATGCACCATGCTTTCATAAAATCCAGCTTTAGTAATTTTTATAAATTGAGCGTTTTTTGAAATTTGGTTTAAATTTCTAGCTCCGATATAGCCCATAGAAGATCGAAGCCCGCCTTTCAATTGATAAATAATTTTTGAAACATTTCCTTTATACTCTACTCTACCCTCTACGCCTTCAGGTACAAATTTAGATTTATCTTTATAATTTTTTTGAAAATATCTACCCGCTGAACCAGATGACATAGCTCCAATTGAACCCATGCCTCTATATTGTTTATAGATTTTCCCTTTTACTTTAAATTTTTTTCCTGGGCTTTCATCTGTACCTGCAAAAATTGATCCCATCATTATAGCATCGGCACCTGCCGCTAACGCTTTTGCAATATCACCTGAAAACTTGATCCCACCATCAGAAATAATTTTAATTTTTTTATTTTTAAGAGTTTTTTTAACTTCCATAATAGCTGAAATTTGAGGAACACCGATCCCTGCGACCATTCTTGTAGTACAGATTGAACCTGGACCTATTCCAACTTTAATAATATCAGCACCAGAATTATAAAGTTTTTTTGCAGCCTCGCCAGTTGCAATATTTCCAACACATATAGGAATTTTATAATTAATCTTTTTTAATCGTGATAACATTCTCAAAACTTTCTCACTGTGACCATGAGCAGTGTCAATTACAATTAAATCACAACCATTATCAATAAGGTCTCTTGCTCTAACTAAATCCTCCTTATTAGTTCCAACAGCTGCGCCAACAGGTAAAAGTTTTTTTTTTACTTTGCTCAGCTCTTTTATTTGTTTTTTAATAGTCAAGTTTCTATGTATAATTCCAATTCCTCCTTCTTTTGCAATTGCTATTGCCATTTTTGACTCGGTAACCGTGTCCATTGCTGAAGATAAAAATGGAACACTAAGAGATATGTTTTTAGTCAAATTGAGAGAAATATCTGTTTGAGACGGTAAAACATTAGAATACTGAGGAATTAGTAAAACATCGTCAAAGGTTAAGGATTCTTTAATTGTACCCATAGATACTTATATACAATTTTTAAAATTTATAAAGTCTTTAAAATCTTACAATGTAAATAAGTTTCCTTAGACTCGTTTCTGCTAGACTCAGGCTTAAAAAAATTAATGGTTTTAAATAAAGATTTAGCTAAATTTTTTACCTCTATAAAATCATCCCCCATAAATAATTTAGATACAAATACACCATTTGACTTAAGTATTTTTGAGGATAAATTTAATGCTTTTGTACATAACTGATTTGTTCTTATAGAATCAAGAGATTTATTACCAGTTGTATCAGCCGCCATATCAGAAATAATAACATCCAATTTACTGTGAAAAAAATCCTTAATTTTGTTTTCTGTATTTTTGTCAAATATACTAAGATTTAAAAATTTAACATTTTTAATGGGTTCCATAGGCATAATATCAATAGATAAGATTTTTCCATTCGTAATTTTTTTACTAGCTACTTGAGACCATCCGCCAGGGCAGGATCCAAGATCCAAAAGCTTTGAGCCGTTTTTTAAAAACTTAAACTTTTCATTTAATTGAATCAATTTGAAGGAAGCCCTAGATCTATAACCTAAGGTTTTAGATTTTTTGAAAAATTGATCCCTGTGCTGTTTTATTTTCCAAGAGTTACTTTTCTTAATTCTTTTTGATTTTTTCATTATAAAATATCTTCATGATCCTCATCAGATATTTTCGGAGAAAATTTTTTTCGCTGATTGTTAAAAATAAAAACACTTACTGGTAAAGAAAGTAAATATAAAAAACCAAATGTTAAAAGTGTTTCAAAAGTATAAAACAAGAGCGCAATAAAAATTAATCCAACAGACAATAATAAAAAAATCGTAGCTTTAGATGATATAGAAATTTTTTTAAATGATAATGTAGGAATTTTACTAACTAATAAGAATGCAATAAATACTGTAAGATATGGTGTGAAAATTTTAAAATCGAACACAAAGTTCAAATCACTTAATTCATAAATTAGTGGCATTAAAATTAATAGTCCTCCTGCAGGTGAGGGAATTCCTTCAAAAAAATTATTTTTCCACTCTTGATTATTATCTATTTTAGTTAAATTAAATCTAGCTAATCTAAGAACACAACAAACAGAGTAAATTAAAGCGATTGCCCATCCTAGCTTTCCATATTTATTAAGTTCCCAAAAATATAAAATAAATACAGGAGCTATTCCAAAGCTTACAAAGTCTGTTAAAGAATCAAGTTCTTTACCAAAGTCAGATGTCCCTTTTATCAATCGAGCTATACGCCCATCAAGTGCATCTAAAATTGAAGCAAACAAAATTAACATCACTGCAAGGTAAAAATTTCCATCAATAGAAAATTTAATGGAGCTTATTCCAAGACAAACTCCTCCTAACGTTAGTATATTTGGCAAAAGATATCTAGTTTTTTTAGAAGATACTAATTTAAATTTTTTATCTTGTTCCATTACTTTGAGGCTATTAAGCTTTCTCCCGCAATAACATTTTGTCCAAGTTTTGCTAAAATTTTTTTATTTTTAAAGTATAAATCCACTCTACTTCCAAATCTTATCATTCCAACTCTTTCACCTTGTTTTAAATCCTGTCCTTGTTCTACATCACAAACAATTCTTCGTGCGATTAGCCCCGCAATTTGGACTATTATAATTTCTTCCCCGTCATTTGAAGATTTAATTTTAAAATAATTTCTCTCATTTTCCTCGCTAGCTTTATCTAAAGATGCATTCAAAAACTTTCCTGGCTTGTAGTATATCTCTTCTATTTTTCCTGAAATTGGAATTCTGTTCACATGACAATTGAATACATTCATAAAGACGCTTACTCGTGTATATGTTGTATTTTCTAATCTTAGTTCCTCTGGCCCAGACTTCTCAGAAATATCTGTGATCAATCCGTCTGCAGGGCTAACTAGATAACTGTCGTCATTGATTGAAAATCGATCAGGATCACGAAAAAAATAGTATACCCATATTGTTATTATTACTAATACTAAACCTAGAAACTTTGAAAAGAACAAAAGTAAAAATGTTATTAAAATAGAAATAGCTAAGAATTTATAGCCTTCTTTGTGAATTTTTGGAAATATTGTATTAAACATAATTTTAAGTTTGCTAAATTTTTCTTAATATGTATAAAA
>MDTA01214813.1_pt1 | contig 32208 bp, 35 predicted proteins | sample 811151 | NCBI WGS metagenome assembly MDTA01 (sample SAMN05326648, study PRJNA326480) | marine metagenome | isolation source: seawater | place: Indian Ocean: South | collected 2010
GTAATTCTTCTTTGCCAATCTTGAGGGCATAAAAAAATATCACCATTCCAATCAATTAAAAATTGATAAGCAGGGTAGTAACATTTAGTATATTTAGTTAAACTAGGCTGATCTCCAGTTTGAATTGTTCCAGCTCTATTAGTTAATTTTACTCCAAAGTCCTCATTTTCTTTATACCATCTATCCCTAAGTATAACTAAATCTTCAGGTACATTAGCTTTTTTTGTTAAATTATTAAATTTTTCAATTTGTTCAGGCCCATCGTACATACTAATTAGAACTTTATTCACGTTTGCAAGATATAAATCTTGTAATCGCTTACTAGTTAACACATCTCCATTTGTAATAATTTCTACAGGAGCTACATTAGAGAGTTTTTTTACAATATAATTTATATCTTTATGCAGTAATGGTTCTCCATAACCACATAAAGCTATGGCACCTTTGTACTTCATGTCTAATAATTGATCGTGGATTTTGTCCACTAATGCTCTATTCATTTTTTGATATGTATCTGGAGCAATTTTTGGATCTACTTTTGGACAGAATGTACATTTTCTATTACATACATCAATTAAACTTAACTCAACCCAAGTTGGCATGGGGTTACCTTGGTAAAGGTATACACCATCGTCAACAATTACCGATCTACGTTTTAAATTTTTCTTTATAGTAGTTTTTGGATCCATAGACAGATGTTCATTTTTTGAACGTTATTCTATATAAAAACAAATGTCTAGTATTTAATTAAATTCTAAAAAACAAAATTAATTCTGTTTTAAAACTAACTTACTTAATTCTTCATGTATCATTGAATTAGTGGCAATTATATTACGTTTTCTAGGCAAACTTTCATCATATTTGATGACATCGACAAACCCTCCAGCTTCCTTAAGAATTATAATTCCAGCAGCTATATCCCAGTAATTTAACTCCCATTGCCAGTAACCATCAAATCTACCACAGGCTACATTTGCAATATCTAAAGCTGCGCTACCAAATTTTCTAATCGGAGCATTAACATTATTTGAAACTTTAATAAACTCTTCAAAAATCACATTTCTTTTTTTACTCGAGCCATTAGGACCCCCGGTAACAAGCAAGGAGTTTTTCAATTTATTTTTTTTTGAAACTCTTATTCTGGAATTATTTAAAAACGCTCCATTGCCTTTTTCTGCATAGAACATTTCGTTTTTAATTGGATCAAATATAACTCCGCACTTTATTTCATTTTCTTCTTCATAAGCAATTGAAATAGCAAAATGTGAGATACCATTTAAAAAATTCATTGTCCCGTCAATTGGGTCGATTATCCATCTATTTTTAGTGTTCTCTTTGTTTATAAATCCCGATTCCTCTGTCATTATACCGTAGTTTGGATGAGCCTTTTGAAGCTCATTAATTATTATCTTTTCAGTTCTTTTATCGGCGGAGGTTACAAAATCACCAGGACCTTTAGTTGAAACTTGTAAATTTTCAATTTCACCAAAATCCCTGATTAAAGATTTTGATGCTTTAATGCACGCTTTGTAAATAATATTTGTTTGAGGAGAATTTAATCTCATTAATTTACTCTCTTAACATATTCTAAAGTACGAGTATCAATTATTATTTTTTCACCACTTTCTATGAAAGGGGGCACATCTATCTTAATTCCACAATCTAATATTGCAGGTTTATAAGATGATGAAGCTGTCTGATTTTTTATTGCAGCATCTGTACTCTCAATAATACATTCAATATTATTAGGAAGTTTTATAGCAATAGGTTTTTCATCCATAAAAGAAATTAATACTTTTAAATTTTCTTTTAATAATTTGTATTGCTCACCAGTAATTTTTTTTGGGATTTCAACTTGTTCAAAAGTTTCATTATCCATAAAGTGACAATTTTCCCCATCAATATATAAAAAGTTGAATTCTTTTTCATCTACCTCAGCTTTTTCTACAGTCTCATTGGATCTGAATCTTTCATTTAACTTTGTACCCTTAATGACACTTTTAAGTTCAACTTGATTAAAAGCACCGCCTTTACCAGGTTTTACATGTTGTGTTTTTAAAACATTCCAAAAGTCATTTTTATGCTCAATAATCATACCTGGTTTTATTTCAATAGCTGTAATTTTCATTTAATTTTTTTTATAGCATTTTCTGGTTTTAATTTCGGGTTATCCCAAATAAAACTTGATATTGCAATATAATTTGCACCAAATTTAATTAATTTCTTATAATTTAAATTATTTATTCCTCCAATAGCAACAATAGGTTTTTTAGTTTTTCTTTTTGCCCATTTTAAAATATTTGTATTAGCTTTTTTAGCTTTAGGTTTAAGTTTTGAAATATTAAATGATCCAAAAGCTAGATAATTTGCTTTATTTTTAATTGCATTTTTTGCAAATAATTTAGAATTATGGCAAGTAATACCTAAAATTTTTTTCTTGAGATGTTTCTTTGTACTTAAAAGTGAGTAATCCTTTTGTCCTAAGTGGCATCCATCAGCATTTACAATTTTTACAATTTCTGGGTAATCGTTTATTATTAGTTTTACTCTATTTTTTTTAGTGATTTTTTTTATTTTTTTTGCAATTTTAATAATTTGACTTTTTTTAGTATTTTTTAATCTTAATTGAAAAAACTTTACATTTTTAAAAGACAAAACCTTGTCTAAATCACCGTAAAAATTTTTATATATCTTAGATGGTGAAATTAAATATACTATCTTTCTCAAACAGATTAGGCCGCTTCCTCTTTTTCCAAATTCTCTGACCACTCTCCTTTGGAAGACAGTCCGTTCATTTTTGCCCTATGGTCAAAAGCTTTTTGAATGTCAATTTGGTTATTTTGATCAACTCCAAACGCTTTTAAAGCACTTGCTTGAAGTCCTCTACCGTAAGAAAAGGTTATTAAAAAATTTGTATCATTAATTTTATTTATTTCATTAAGATTTTTACTAGCCTCAATCTCTGATTGACCCCCAGATAAAAAAGCTATACCAGGTACTTCACTTGGAACATTTTTTTTAAGACATTCCAAAGTTTTTTTAGCAATTTCCTCACAAGAGGCCTTTTTTTCTGATGTTGATCCAGGGATAATCATATTTGGTTTTAATACAGTTCCTTTTAAGTCTACTTTATGGATTGCAAGCTCATTGTAACATTCATTTAAAACATTTGTAGTCACTTCATAACATCTATTAATATCATGGGATCCATCCATAAGCACTTCAGGTTCGATAATTGGCACCATTTTAGCTTCTTGGACAAGAGCAGCATATCTAGCGAGTGCATGTGCATTTGATTTTATTGATTGTGTTGAAGGAAATTTATTTTCAATTTTATAAACCGCTCTCCACTTTGTAAACCTAGCTCCAAGTTGATAATATTCTCTTAATCTCTCTCTTAAACCATCTAAACCTTCGGTAACAGTTTCATCTATTGATCCGGCCATAGGTTTTGCACCTTTATCAACCTTGATACCTGGTAAAGCATCATTTTTAGTAATTAATTCTGGTATAGTAATTCCTAAAGTAGTTTTTTGTTTTATAGTTTCATCAAAAAGAATTACTCCGCCAATATAATTTTTCATAGATTTTGAACTAAACAAAGTTTGTCTAAAAACTAATCTATTTTTTTCTGTATTTTCAACGTTTATACTTTTAAATCTCTTTGCTATAGTTCCCGTGCTTTCATCTGCTGCTAATATGCCTTTTCCTTTAGCACACATCTTCTTTGCAATTTCTTCTAATGTCATAAATGATATTTATTTTAAAACATTGAGACCAGGCAAGTCTTTTCCTTCAAGAAATTCCAAAAATGCTCCTCCTGCTGTTGATAAGTGTGTAAAAGAAAATTTATTTTTACTTTTTTGAACCGCAGACAACGTGTCTCCTCCACCTAGTACTGAAATAAGAGATTTTTTTTTAGTATTTTCTGAGATCTTATTAGCTATTGAGATGGTACCAATGGAAAAATTTTTATTTTCAAAATATCCCGCTGGACCATTCCATAAAACAGTATTGGACTGATCTATAATATCTTCAACATTTTTTATTGTTTTAGGCCCAATATCTAAAATTATTTCATTGTCATCAATAGTTTCCTTTTTTTTAATTTTTCCTGGACCTTCTAAGCTAAGCGAGACATTGCAGTCTTCAGGTATATAAATTTTACAATTGCTATTTTTTGCCTCAGAATACATTGCGTTTATTATTTTTTTAGAGTTTTTTTCTATTAATGATTTTCCAACTTTAAAACCTTTAAAAGTTAAAAAATTATTTGCCATGGCTCCGACTATAATCAAATTGTTAACTTTTTTAATTAAATTTGAAATGACATTAATTTTGGTTGAAATTTTGGATCCTCCAATAATACAAGTTACCGGGTTTTTTTTATTTTTAATAACTGAATTAATTGCATCTATCTCTCTTTTTACTAATGGTCCAGCAAATGATTTTTTTACATACTTTGTAATTTTATGGATAGAAGCATGCTTTCTATGGGAACAAGAAAAAGCATCGTTTATGTAAATATCTGCAAATGAAGCTAACTTTTTTGCAAAATTTTCTTCATTTTCAATTTCGCCTTTAAAAAATCTTATATTTTCAAACAAAATTATCTCTCCTTCTCTCAAATATGATAATTTATTTTTTGTTTCTTCATTAATTTCACCCGTAAAAAAATATACATTTGTTTTTAATTTTTCCTTTAAAAATTTGTAAATCGGAGCTAGAGAAAATTCATAATTTTTTAACCCCTTAGGCCTTCCTAGGTGACTAATAATAATTATTTTAGCCTTTTTTTTTATAAGAGTTTCTAAAAAAGGTAAATTCAGCAAAATTCTTGTTTCATCTTGAATTTTTTTTTCGATAATTGGTACATTTAAATCGAGTCTTAGAATAATCGTTTTATTTAGAATATCTAAATCTTCAGAAAAAAATTTAATATCACTCATTTAAATTTTTACTTCTTAGCCTATCTTGGATTGCTTTAACAATATTTTCAACAGTTAAGTTAAAGTGTTCGTATATCTTTTTATAAGGAGCACTTTCGCCAAATTTATTTATTCCAAAAGATATCCCTTGGTCACCTGAATATTTTCTCCATGATGAAACACCACCTGCTTCAATTGTCACAATTAATGAATTATGGTCTAATATATCTTTTTTAAAATCTTCAGTTTGCTTGTTAAAAAGTTCTTGGCATGGCATTGAAACTACTTTGGACTCTATATTATTTTTTTTTAAAGCTTGCTGAATATTAATAGCTAATTCTACTTCTGATCCTGATGCAACTAATGTAACTTTATTGTCATGGGAGTCTAATTTAATTACATATGCTCCATTTTCGCATTGATTTTTCTCTGAAAAACGAGGATTAACATAAGGTAAACTCTGTCTTGATAATGCAATTACGCTTGGAGTATTTTTATTTTTTAATGCAATCTCCCAACATTCAAAAGTTTCATTTATATCTGCAGGACGAAAAATATTTAGGTTAGGAATTTCTCTCAGTCCATTTAATTGTTCTATCGGTTGGTGGGTTGGCCCGTCTTCACCAAGACCAATAGAATCATGAGAAAAAATATAAATAACTCTTAAACCCATTAATGCAGATAGACGTATTGCTGGTTTACAATAATCTGAAAAAATTAAAAAGGTTCCACCGTAAGGAATTAAACCGCTGTACAATGCTAATCCGTTCATAATTGAAGCCATCCCATGTTCTCTGACACCGTAATGTATATAATTTCCATCAAAATTTTTCGAATTTATTACTTTTGAGCTATTAGTTTTAGTATTATTTGATCCACTTAGATCGGCTGAACCTCCAATTAATTGAGGTAAAATCTTAGAAATGCTCTCAATCGCAATAGAAGAGCATTTTCTTGTTGCCATACTTGGTTTTGACTCAAAGTATTTCGCCTTTTCTTTTTTGATTAAATTTTCTAATTCTTCTACATTTGATTTTATATACAAATTATTTAATTCTGATTTTGAACTTGAATTTTTTTTATTAAATACCTGCAACCACTTTTGCTCTAACTTGATACCTTTTTTACCTATGTCCCTCCAAGCATTAAGAATTTCTTCCGGTATTTCAAAAGGTTGATAATTCCATTTTAATTTTTTTCGAACCAAAACAATTTCATCTTCTCCTAAAGGTGACCCATGGGACGAGGCTTTTCCAGATTTGTTAGGTGAACCATATCCAATTACTGTTCTACATGATATTAAAGTAGGCTTATTTGATTTCGACGCTTTTGTTATAGCTTTAGAAATTTTGTTTTCATTATGACCATCAATCTCTAAAAAATTCCAACCATAACTTTCAAATCTTTTTTTATAATTATCAGACACACTTAATGAAGTAGAACCATCAATAGAAATTTTATTGTTATCAAAGAAAACAATTAAGTTTTTAAGCTTCAAGTGACCTGCTAAACTCATTGCTTCATGACTAACCCCCTCCATTAAATCTCCATCACTTGCAATAACGTAAGTTTTATTATTAATTATAGAACTCCCGAATTTTTTTCTTAAAATTTCTTCAGCTATAGCCATTCCGACTGCATTACCCAATCCTTGACCTAGCGGCCCGGTAGTTGTTTCAATACCGGAACTTTTTTTGTATTCTGGATGTCCTGCACAAATAGAATTTAATTGTCTAAAATTTTTTATGTCATCAATAGAAATACTTTTATAACCTGTAAGATAAAGCAAAGAATATAAAAGCATCGAGCCATGACCTGCCGAAAGAATAAACCTGTCTCTATTAATCCAATCAGGATTTTTTGGATTAAACCTCAGGTGGTATTTAAATAAAACGGTAGCAACGTCAGCCATACCCATAGGCATACCTGGATGACCCGAATTAGCTTTTTGAACAGCGTCAATCGTTAAAAATCTAATTGCGTTTGATAATTGATTAAGTTTTAAATTCACAGTTTAATTACCTATATAGACTTAAACTAACTATATCAATAATATGATATAAAAAAAATATATGAGTATTTTTGAAAAAAAAGAAAAAAATTTAAACGAGTTGATAGATAAATTGAATGCTTTTACATCTACTTATTCACATTCTTCTTATAATTCTGAAAAGATTAAAACTGAAAAAAATGAATTGTTAAGACAAAAATCAGAAATTGAAAAAAAGAATCAAGAGTTAATTAGGGAACATAAATACTTGAAGGAAAAAATAGTTAAATTAAAAAATGAAATAGTCGAAAAATCATCAATGGAAGAAAAATTTAATCAAGATATTGAAGAATTAAGTCAAGAAACTAAAAATTTAGTAAATGAGATAGAAAAATGGCAAACGTAAATATTAAATTCAATAATAAAGATTACATTTTATCTTGCGATGATGGACAAGAGGAGTCATTAAAAAAATTAACAAAATTTTTGGATAAAAAATATAACGAATTAAAAGAAAAACTTGGAAACATCGGAGAAAATAAGCTTTTACTAATTACTACTATACAGTTAATTGACGAATATTTTGATTTAAAACAAAGAGTTACTCAACAAAAAGAAAAATTGGATAATTTAGCTGAAAAATTTAAAGAATTAAAAAGATTAGCAATTAAATACAAAGATAGCAAAGATAAAGAAATTGGAAAATTAAATAACGAACTAGATGAATTTAAAAAAGCTGTTGAAGAAAGTAATAATCTCTATGAGTCAATGCTAGACAAAACAACAAAATCATTAGAAAAGATACTCTCAAACACCAAGAATATATCTAAAGTTCAGTAAATGTCCGAAAAAGCACATTTAAGAAAAAAATTTTTTCTAATAAGAAAAAAAAAATATTTTGAAATTAAACCAATTTTTTTTAATCCTCTGATTAAATTAGTAAAAAAAAAAAATTAATAAAAGAAAATTAAATTTGTCTTGTTATTATCCATCATCTTTTGAAGTCAATGTATTTAAGCTATTTGATACGAATTTTGTAAATAAATTAAATATACTATTACCAGTTGTTTCAGAAAATAATTTAATGCATTTTTACAAGTGGAAAATTAGAGAAAATTTGAAAATTAATAAATTTGGTATTTTAGAACCCTTAAAATTATCAAAACACATCATTCCAGATGTGATGCTAGTTCCTTTATTAGCTTTTGATAATCGAAATAATAGACTTGGTTATGGTAAAGGATATTACGATAGATATCTTTGTAAATATTTAAGAAAGCATAAAAATATTTTAACAATAGGCATTGCATTTTCATTTCAAAGATATCATAAGCTACCAGTATCTACGAATGACATACGCTTAAATTACATTTTGACTGAAAGAGGAATTTTTTAATGAAAATACTAATTTTGGGGGACGTCATGGGTGCCTCAGGCAGAAAAGCAGTAAGTGAAAATTTATCAAAAATTATAGAAAATCACAAAATAGATTTTACAATTGTTAATGGTGAAAATTCTGCAGATGATGGACGTGGAATAACAAAATCAATCGCAAATGAATTTTTTTCTTATGGTGTAGATGTAATAACTTCTGGAAACCATATTTGGGACAAAGAGGAGACACCAGAATTTATCAAAACAGAAAATAGACTTTTGAGACCAGCAAATTTTATAGAAGGCTCACCTGGGAATGGATATGGAGTTTATATAACTAAAGATAAAAAATTTAAAGTAGGTGTGATTAATCTAATGGGTAACGTTTATATGAGAAAAACAGAAGATGTTTTTGAAGTTGCAAAAAAAATTAAAAATAAGATTATATTAAAAAAGAATGTGGACTTTATTGTTGTCGATTTTCATGGAGAAATTACAAGTGAAAAAATGGCCATGGGACATTTTTTTGATGGAATTTCTACAGCAATAGTGGGAACGCATACTCATGTTCCTACAGCAGATACAAGAATCCTAGAAAATGGCTCAGCTTATCAAACAGATATTGGGATGTGTGGAGATTATAATTCAGTGATTGGAATGAACAAAGAGAATTCACTTAAAAAATTTTTAAAAGATTTAGAAGCAAAAAAACATTTTCCAGCAGATGGGGCAGGAACTTTATCAGGGATTATTGTTGAAGCAGATCACAAAACAGGTTTAGCAAAAAAAATTTCAAGATTCATTGAAGGTGGAACTTTAAACAAATAATTATGGCAGGACATTCACATTGGGCTGGTATAAAACATAAAAAAGGTCGCGCAGACAAAGAGAGATCAAAAATTTTTTCAAAACTTTCTAGAGAAATAACCGTTTCAGCTAAATTGGGAGATAAAAATCCAGACATGAATCCGAGATTGAGAACAGCTATTCAGGCAGCAAAACAGGCTAATATGCCTAAAGACAATATTGTTCGTGCAATCAGTAAATCCGAAATTAGTAGTGAAAAAAATTACGACAATTTAAGATATGAGGGTTTTGGACCTTTTAATATTGCTTTTATAATTGAGACTTTGACAGATAATAAGAATAGGTCTGCTTCAAGCATAAGGACTGTGTTACAAAAAAATGGAGGCAGATTGGGAGAGACAGGTTCTACTACTCATTTGTTTAAGAATTGTGGAATTATTCACTTAGATAAAAAAAAATGTAACATGAATGAAATGTTTGAGATTGCAACAAATTTTGGAGCAAAAGATTTTCTTAATTTAGAAAATTGTCATGAAATAATCACTGAAAAAGAGGATTTTTATAAAGTAAAAAGTGAATTAGAAAAAAAAAAGGATAGCATTATATATTCTAGTATAGAATGGAGACCTTTAGCTGAGCTACCTTTAAAAACTGAACAGAAAGAAAAGGTTTTAGAAATACTATGTGCTTTAGAGGAGTTGGACGATATTCAAAATATCTATACTAATGCTAAAATGGAAAAAAATTAGACAATGAAAATAATTGGAATTGACCCTGGGTTAAGCGGAGCTATAGCAATTTTAGAAAGTAATAAAGTTCTTAACATTTTCGAAATGCCAGTAATGTCCGAAGGAAAAAAAAATAAAAGGCAGCTGAATAGCGCACAGTTAGTAAAATTACTTAAAGACAATATTACAAAAAATGAGGAAGTAACTGTTGTTGTGGAGCAAGTAAATGCAATGCCTGGACAGGGTGTAACAAGTATGTTTAATTTTGGCCAGACTTTTGGAGCAATAAAAGGGATTTGTGCTGCGTTAGGCCTACCAATATTCTTTGTAAGACCATCAAAATGGAAAAAGCACTTTGAATTGATAAATTCTTCAAAAGACTCTAGTAGAACTAAAGCAATAGAAATGTATCCTTTATTATCAGACGATTTATCAAAAAAAAAAGATGTTAATAAATCAGACGCTATTTTAATAGCAAGATACTATAGTGAGACCAGAACAAAAGAAGTTATTTAAATAGAAAAATAACTATTTTAATTTGAAAGCGCCAAATTCATGACACATTCTGAAAGTAATCAACTTTAATGGAACAAGAAATAGCAACTCAAGTTGTCGGATTAGGTGGCAGCACAGATTTTTCCTTATGGAAACTTTTTTTACGAGCTGATTTTGTAGTAAAGTTTGTAATCATTCTTTTAATTGCCAGTTCAATTTTTTCATGGGCATTGATTTTTGATAAGTTTAAACTTTTTAAAAGTATAAACGCTTCTACCGAAGATTTTGAAAAAAAATTTTGGAAAGCTAAATCTGCTGAAAGTTTTAACAATAATCTTCCTACCAATTCAAAAGATCCTGCAACAATAATTTTTAAAAAAGCAATGAACGAACTTATGAAAACAAAAAGACAATCATCAGCAATCCAAGCTGCAAGAGTTGAGAGAATTTTAGAGATTGCTACAGATACTGAAATAAAAAAAATAGAAAAAAATTTTACTTTTTTAGCAACGATTGGTTCAACTGCACCTTTTATAGGATTATTCGGAACTGTTTGGGGGATTATGAACTCTTTTCAATCAATTGCAATTTCAAGAAATACAAGTTTAGCAATTGTAGCCCCTGGAATAGCAGAAGCTTTATTTGCAACAGCTTTAGGTTTGTTGGCAGCGATACCAGCAGTTGTAGCTTACAACAAATTTAATAGCGACTCAAAGAGATATATTTCAAGGATAGATAATTTTTCAAAAAGATTTTTATCAATAATTTAAAATGGCTTTCAAATTAAATCGTTCTAGAAATGAACCAATGAGTGAAATAAATGTTACTCCGTTTGTCGATGTAATGTTAGTTTTACTTATAATATTTATGGTTACTGCACCTCTATTAACAGTAGGAGTACAGGTCGACTTGCCAGAGTCAGCTGCAGACTCACTTCCAGATGATCAAGAACCTCTTACAATTAGTATAAATTCAAAAGGGGAAATTTACATACAAGAACACAAAGTTACTTATCAAAAAATTGTTCCAAAACTTCTCGCTATAGCAAAAAACAGAACAGATACTAGAATATATGTAAGAGGAGATAAAACTATAAATTATGGTAGAGTTTTAGAAGTTATGGGCACATTGTCGGGTGCTGGATTTTCAAAAGTTGCTTTGATATCTGAGCCGTACAAAAATTAGATGAAAAATGACAAAAAGTTTAATTTATTCTTTTATATTTCATTCTGTGATGATTTTTCTAACAGTTTTAAGTTTGCCATTCATGCTTAGACAACCAGTAGATCTACCACCAATTGTTTCAGTTGAGTTAATTCAAATTTCAGATAAAACCAATATTCCATTCGCACCAAAAGCGAGAAAAATTATAGAAGAGGCAAAAAAAAAAGAAGAAAGGGTAGTTTCCGAGCAAGCTCCTCCAGCAGCCAAAGCTAAAGAAAAACCAGACAGAATACCTTTACCAGATGAAAAAAAAGAAAAAAAAAAGATAATTAAAAAGAAGCAAAATCCAGAAGAGGTTAAACCCGAAATAAGACAATCTTCAGAATTTGAAAAAAAAGAGATTATTGATACAAATCAAATAGCTGCTTTAATTGATAAAGCAAAAGAAGAAGAAGCTGTAAAACAAAAAAAAACAGAAAAACTGACGCAAAGTAATGTAAAAAATTCTTTTGCCTCAGCTTTAACTTTATCAGAAGAAGACGCTTTAAGAGCACAAATTTTTGGTTGTTGGAGCATCCCTCTTGGTTTACCTTATGATAAAGATTTATTAGTAAGAATAAAACTGCAGCTTAAAAAGGACGGCACGATAATGAAATCTGAAATTTTAGACCATGAAAGAATGAACAGACCTGGGCAAAAGTTTTATAAAATTTTAGCCGAAAGTGCATTAAGGGCAGTGAGATTATGCCAGCCATTAAAAGTTCCACCAACTGGTTATGATAAATGGAAAGATCTTCAATTAAATTTTAATCCAACCGAAATGTTAAAAGGATGAAAAAAATCTCATTAATTTTAACATTTTTCCTATTATTATTTAATTCAGCTTTTGCCTTGATAGAAGTTGATATTACTAGAGGAAATTTAGATCCTTTACCGATAGCAGTATCTCCTTTACATGTAGATAATAAATCTGAAAGCTTTAAAGGAATTAAAGTAAAGGACTTAGGTAGCAATATTTCGGAAATAATTGAAAAAAATTTTAAGGGAACAGGCTTATTTAATCCTTTAAAAAAAGATGCATTTGTCCAAAAGCCAGACATTGCTCACCTAAAACCAAGATTTGAAGATTGGAGACTTATTAAAGCTCAAGCTTTAGTTACTGGAAAACTATTAATCAAAGATGGAAAGTTGAAAGTTGAATTTAGGCTTTGGGATTTAACCGCAGCAAAAGAGATGACTGCATTAGCATTCACTACAACGCCAGCTAATTGGAGAAGAGTTGCACATATTATTTCAGACAAAATATATGAGAGATTGACTGGAGAAAATGGTTATTTTGATACTAGGATTATATATGTTGCTGAAAGTGGACCTAAAAATCAAAGAGTAAAGAAGCTGGCCATAATGGATCAAGATGGAGCTAACACAAAATATTTAACATTAGGAAATGAATTAGTATTAACGCCAAGATTTAATCCTACAAGTCAACTTGTAACTTACCTTTCATATTTTAGAAATATGCCAAGAGTTTATTTGCTTGATATAGAGACGGGAATACAAGAAGTTGTTGGAAATTTCCCTGGGATGACTTTTGCACCAAGATTTTCACCAGATGGAAAAAAAATAATAATGAGTTTTGCTGAAGATGGAAACTCAGATATTTATACGATGGATTTAGAAACAAGAGTAGTTGAAAGAATTACCAATCACTCCTCTATTGATACTTCGCCCTCTTTTTCACCAGATGGAAAATATATTGCTTTTAACTCTGACAGAAGTGGCCTTCAACAACTTTATGTCATGAGAAGTGATGGGAGCGATGTAAAAAGAATTACATTTGGAAAAGGAATTTATGGGACTCCTGTATGGTCACCAAGAGGGGATCTAATTGCATTTACTAAGGTACGTAAAGGTAAATTTTATATAGGCGTAATGAGAACAGATGGATCAGGCGAAAGATTGTTAACCGAAAACTATTATCAGGAGGCACCGTCCTGGTCTCCAAATGGTAGAGTATTAGTTTTTTATAGAGAAACTAAAGCAGGAGCTAAAGGAGAGGGGTTTTCTGCAACATTGTGGTCTATAGATATTACGGGTTACAATGAGAGAAAACTAGCTACAAAAACTGATGCTTCAGACCCATCTTGGTCTTCATTGTTATCAAACTAAGGGTATTTTCTATGTAATTAAAGCTTGAATAATCTTTAATAATTTGAAATATTTCGACCATAAACCCAGGGGAAAAAATGACATTTAACAAGAATTTAAAAAACATATTTCTAGTAGTTTTTGCAACGTTATTGTTGAGCGCTTGTTCGACAGGAAAGAAATCAGGTTCATTAGATGGCGATGTATATACTGGAAAAGAAACAATAAAATATTTGGCTTCAGGTGTTCCTGATAGAGTATTTTTTGCCACAAACAAATCTTCTTTAACTACTGCCGCAAGAGCTACTCTAAGAAAGCAAGCTAAGTTTTTAAGAAAAAATCAAAAATTGAACGTGACTATAGAGGGTCATGCTGACGAAAGAGGCACTAGAGAATACAATTTAGCTTTAGGAGAACGAAGAGCAAATGCTGCTAGAGATTATTTGATGACTTATGGAATATCTGGAAAAAGAATTTCTACAATTAGTTATGGAAAAGAAAAGCCAGTAAACCCAGCGTCTAGCGCTTTAGCTTGGTCTCAAAATAGAAGATCAGTTACAGTAAAAGTTAATTAAAATAATTTAAACTAAAGACCCTTTAATATATATATTTATATTAAAGGGTCTTTTTTTTGCCATTTTGTATATTTAAAGATTCATCATGGATTGGATTAAGAAAATAACTTTTACGTTTGTAATATGCATTTCAATAATTTTGTACTCCAGCCTTAAAGCAGAGGAAGAAGAAATATTAATTCAATCTGTTGCCGACCAATTGCAAGTTTTGATTAAAGATTTAAAAACTCTAGAGAAAGCAGTTTATCAAAAATCTGATATAAATAACATCTCCACTTCAGTAAAAACTGATGGTCTAAATGAAGATATTTTAACTAAACATCTTTTAAAATTAAATGAAATAGAAGATCAATTTAGAGAATTAACTAATAAATTTGAAGAAGTTAATTTTAAATTGGATAAATTATCTACTCGTGTAACCAAAATTCAATCAGACACACAAATGAGATTTTCAGATCTAGAAAACTCGACTGGCGAAATTAACAAAAAAACAAAAACTCAAGCAAGTTTACCTGGAACAAGCAAACCAAAGGATTTTGGAGCAAATCCAGGTTACTCAACTTCTACATTACCTGAAAAGCAAGAAATAAATTCCGTTGAAAGCGCAAAAACAGTTATTACCGAAGAGCCTGAAAAAAAAGAATCTTTATTACCTAACAAACCTCCAAACGAACAATATGAATTTGCGGTTAGTTTTATGAAAATTGGTGATTATGAAACGGCAGAGTTTGCTTTAAAAGAATTTATTGAAAAAAATAAAGATAATGATTTAGCTGGCAGTGCACAATATTGGTATGGAGAAACTTTTAGAATTAGACAATTATATTCTGATGCTGCCACAGCTTATCTAGATGGTTACCAAAATTATCCAAAAAGTAAAAAAGCTCCAGACAATCTTTTAAAATTAGGTATCACAATGGTACAATTAGGTGAAAAAGACCAAGGATGCAAAATGATATTAGGTGTTAAAAAAGAATATCCAAAAGCTAGCAAGTCTGTGTTACAAAAAGCTCAGTATGAGCAAAAAAAGTTTAAATGTAATTCTTAAAAACGGGTTCTCTAATTATAAAGAATTATCTAAAATTTACATTTCATTTCGTAAAAAGATAAAGTCATTAAAAAAAAATAATTATTTAATAGCTGTTTCAGGCGTTCCAGACAGCCTTGCTTTAACAGCACTTTCAAAAGCTTATAGTTACGAAAACAAATGTAAATTTCATTACCTTTTAATTGATCATAATTTAAGAAAAAATTCCTCTTCCGAAGCTAAGTCTGTAAAGAAATTACTTAAGAAACATGGAGTTATTTTAAATATAGTAAAAAATAAAAAATTAATTGATAAAAACATTCAAAGCAATGCAAGAGATATAAGATACAACCTAATTAAAAATTATTGCAAAAATAAAAATATTAAGATTATTTTAACAGCACATAATTTAGAGGACCAGGTTGAAACTTTTTTTATTAGACTCTCAAGAGGCAGTGGTTTGCAAGGCTTATCATCTATGAAACAAGTTAATCAGCTTAATAAAGATATTCGCTTGGTGAGACCTTTGTTAGATTTCAAGAAAAAACAATTAATTAAAATTTCAAAACTGGCTTTTGGAAAATATTTTAAAGATCCAACAAATTTTAATATAAAATACCAAAGAACAAAGATAAGAAGTTTAAAAAAACATCTTGAAGATAGTGGTATTAACTATGATCAAGTTTTTAAATCAATAAAGAATTTAGCTTCAAGTAGAGACACATTAGACGCCTATTTTTCTTCTATTTATAAAAAAACTATAAATAAAAAAAGAAATAAAATTTACATAAATGTTAAAAATTTTTTTAATTATAATGATGAAATTAAGATGAGAGTTTTAATGAATTCAATTACCAATTTAACAAATTCCTATTATGCACCAAGGTCAAAAAAGGTCTTGAATTTGATTAAAAATATAAAAGACACTAGTGGTTTAAGAAAGCTTACACTTGGAGGATGTCATATTTTGAAAGATAAAAACTACTTAATTTTGTCAAAAGAGAAAAAAAATTAGCCTTTTTTTATCAAATTGCTATAATTTGACTTATTTACACCTTAATTGTTAATAAAATATACTTGTTTATATTAATATAATGCTTATTTAAAAATTATGAATTTTAAAAACTTAATAATGTGGGCAATAATAGTCTTGTTATCAGTTGGGCTATTTAACATGTTTCAAGATCCCAATAAATTGAATTCTGAAAACAACAATCTTCCTTTTTCTAATTTTTTAAATGAAGTGGACGCAGGTAGAGTTGTAGAAGTTAAAATACAAGGTAACAATATAACTGGAGTTTTAGCAGATGGTAAAACTTTCAAAACGTATTCTCCAAATTACCCAGAATTAGTAGAAAAATTGTCTTCAAAGAATGTAAGTATAGTTGCAACGCCGCTAGAAGATAAAATGCCATCCTTAATGGGGATACTATTGTCTTGGTTCCCGATGCTTTTATTAATTGGAGTATGGATATTTTTTATGCGTCAAATGCAAGGTGGTAAAGGTGGAGCCATGGGATTCGGCAGATCTAAAGCGAAGTTATTAAATGAAGCTCAAGGAAAAGTTACTTTTAATGATGTTGCTGGAGTAGAGGAGGCCAAAGAGGAAGTCGAGGAAATAGTAGAATTTTTAAAAGATCCAAAAAAGTTTAGTAGATTAGGAGGAAAGATTCCAAAAGGAGCTTTATTAATTGGTCCTCCAGGTACTGGAAAAACATTACTTGCAAAGGCAATCGCTGGAGAAGCGAATGTACCTTTTTTTTCAATTTCAGGTTCAGACTTCGTTGAAATGTTTGTTGGTGTAGGCGCTTCAAGAGTTAGAGATATGTTTGAACAAGGAAAAAAACATTCTCCATGTATAATTTTTATTGATGAGATAGATGCTGTTGGCAGAAGTAGAGGCGCTGGTTTAGGTGGCGGTAATGATGAAAGAGAACAAACTTTAAACCAACTGTTAGTCGAAATGGACGGATTTGATACTAATGAAGGTATTATTTTAATCGCTGCTACTAATAGGCCTGATGTTTTAGATCCAGCTTTACTAAGACCAGGAAGGTTTGACAGGCAGGTTGTAGTAGGGAATCCAGACATAGTTGGAAGAGAAGCGATTTTAAAAGTACACATTAAAAAAATAAATACTGGTCCAGATGTAAAATTAAGAACCATAGCAAGAGGTACCCCAGGTTTTTCTGGAGCTGATTTAGCAAATTTAATAAACGAGTCAGCTTTGTTGGCAGCAAGAAAGAACAAAAGAGTAGTGACAATGTCAGACGTTGAAGAGGCGAAGGATAAAGTAATGATGGGAGCCGAAAGAAGATCGATGGTTATGTCTGAAGATGAAAAAAAACTTACCGCTTATCATGAAGGTGGACACGCCATTGTTGCTTTGAATGAAAAAGCCTCTGACCCAATACATAAAGCCACAATAATTCCTAGAGGAAGAGCTTTAGGGATGGTAATGAGATTACCAGAAAGAGATCAACTATCAGTAACAAGAGAAAAAATGCATTCTGATATAGCTGTTGCGATGGGTGGAAGAATTGCAGAAGAAATAATTTTCGGTCATGACAAAGTGACGTCAGGTGCTTCATCGGATATAGATATGGTTACTAAAATGGCAAAAAACATGGTAACAAAATATGGAATGAGTAAAGAATTAGGAACTATAGCTTACGGTGAAAACGAAGAGGAAGTTTTCTTAGGAAGATCAGTTACTAAACAACAAAATATGTCAGAAGAAACTGCAAAAAAAGTCGACATGGAAGTAAAAAAGATTGTTGATAAAGGCTATGAAAGAGCAAGGAAAGTATTAACAGAAAAAATAGACGATCTACATAAATTGGCCAAAGCTCTTTTGATCTATGAAACTCTATCTGGCGATGAAATTAGAGACTTAATTTTAAAAGATATTAAGCCTTCTAGATCGTTTAAAGAGGAAGACGAAGAAAATGGTAAATCTTCCTCTGCTTTAGGCTCTTTAGGTTTGAAACCGAAACCAGCACTCTAACCTGTTCATGACAAAATATTACACTAGAGCGTGTAATTTTTATTATGGAGTAAACGCAAGATTATTAATCAAAAAAAAATTGGCCTTACCATTATGCGGTAACAAAAATATTGCATTTGACAAAATTGAAATTATCACAAGGTATAATAATAAAGTTGTTTCCAAAATTATTAGCATTAAAAAGATTAAAACTTTAAGTTATGTTAAACAGAAAAAAGTTCAATATGATCTCAATAAAATAATCTCAAAAAGAAAAAATTTTCTAACGAAGATAAATTTTTTAGAACCGACAATTATGGGTATCTTAAATTTAACTCCAGATAGTTTTTCGGATGGGGGTAAATTTAATGATAAAAAAAAAGCAAAATCTCATATTTTCAATATGATAAATTCTGGAGCTAAAATTATAGATGTCGGAGGAGAATCAACAAGGCCTGGTTCAAAAACTGTTTTACCAAATATTGAATGGAAAAGAATAAAAGGCGTTATAAAAGATTTTAAAAAAAATCATAGAAAAATCTGTTTATCTGTAGATACTAGAAAATCAGAAATTATGATTAAAGCAATAAATTTTGGAGCAGATATTATTAATGATGTGTCGGGTTTTAATTTTGACGATCAATCTTTAATTAATTTAAAAAAATATAATGTGGTAAAAGTTCTTCATCATATGCAAGGGACACCAAATTCGATGCAAAAAAATCCAAAGTATAAGAACGTTTTGTTAGATATATATGATTTTTTTGAAGATAGCATAAAAAAATTCCACAATAGAAAAATAATTATTGATCCTGGTATTGGTTTCGGTAAAAATCTGAAACATAATTTGACTTTAATTTCTAATATATCTTTGTTTCATAGTCTTGGTTTTCCTATTTTGATTGGCACCTCAAGAAAAAGATTTATCAGTCAAATATCAGGCATAAATGATAGCAAAGAAAGAATTGGAGGTACAATTGCTTCTGTTTTATTTTTGTTGTCTCAAGGGGTGCAAATTTTTAGAGTGCATAATGTTAATGAAGTTAAGCAAGCAATGTTAGTATTTAGAAAAATTTTATCTAATTTTTAAAATGAAAAATAAATATTTTGGGACTGATGGAATACGAGGAACTGTAAACAAAGGTAACATTACAGGAGAAAAATTTTTTAAGTTTGGTTTAGCCTCAGGAACATACTTTAAAAATCAAAAAAAAACACGACAAATTGCTATTATTGCTAAAGACACAAGATTATCAGGATATACTTTAGAACCTGCTTTAGTTTCGGGTTTAGTCTCAGGAGGCATGCATGTTTTTACCTTAGGGCCTTTACCTACTAATGGACTTGCAATGTTAACAAAATCAATGAGAGCTAACATGGGAATCATGATTACTGCATCTCACAATCCTTATCATGATAATGGTCTTAAACTATTCGGACCAGATGGAATGAAATTGTCAGACAAGATAGAAAAAAAAATTGAAAAACTAATAGATGCTAAAAGCACAAGACAATTAACTAATCCCAAACTTTTAGGAAGAGTTAAAAGGCTGGAGGATGGTAATGATAAATATATTGAAATTTTAAGAAAAAACTTTCCAAAAAATTTTCATTTAAAGGGTACAAAGATAGTTCTAGATTGTGCAAATGGGGCTGGATATAAAGCTGCTCCAAAATTGTTAAGGGAGCTTGGTGCAAAAGTTATAACAATCGGTGTGAAACCTGATGGTTTAAACATTAATAGAAAGTGTGGGTCTATGTATCCACTAAAAATTAAGTCTGCTGTTAAAAAATTTAAAGCAAAAGTTGGTATATCTTTCGATGGAGACGCTGATAGAATTATTATGTGTGATGAGAATGGTAAAATTATAGATGGAGATCAAATTATAGCAATGCTCGCCAGAAGATGGAAATCAAAAAAAATTTTAAAAGGAGGAGTAGTTGGAACTTTGATGTCTAATTATGGTCTTGAAAATTTTTTAAAAAAAGAAAAAATTAAATTTATAAGATCTAAGGTAGGAGATAGATATGTAAAAGAAAAAATGAAAAAATTGAACTATAATTTAGGTGGAGAACAATCTGGACATATAATATTGGGAAAATTTGCAACTACAGGCGATGGACTATTAGTAGCCTTAGAAGTATTATTTTCATTAAGAAAAAGAAGAAAAGCGAGCGAACTTCTTAATGTTTTTAAACCTTTGCCTCAAGTTTTAGAAAATGTTGTTGTTAAAGACAAAAGTATTATTAATAAAATTAAAAGTAAAAACGCTTTAAAAAAAGCTAATAAATTAATGGGAAATAAGGGTAGACTTTTAGTTCGAAAATCTGGAACTGAGCCAAAAATTAGAATAATGGCAGAATCATACGATAAGAGTTTAATTGTTAAATGTATAAAAATAATTAAAAGATCTATAAAAAATTGAAAATTAAATCTAAAATTTTAGTTATAGCAGGATCCGACTCTTCTGGTGGAGCAGGAATACAAGCTGATATTAAAACTATTACGGCTCTTGGAGGTTATGCAATGACAGCAGTAACAGCTGTCACAACTCAAAATACCAAAGGAGTAATTTCTGTAATACCGATTAAACCTAAAGAGATAGAAAAACAAATTTTATTTACATGTAAAGATATTAAACCCAATGGAATTAAGATTGGTATGCTTCATTCTTCTCAAGTAATTAATTCTGTTGTAAGATCTTTAAAAAAAATTAATTCTTCTAAAATTATATTAGATCCTGTTATGACAGCCAAAGGTGGAGCGAGATTGATTGACAAGTCTGCAATTAAAACCTTGAGAGAAAAATTGATAAAAAAAACTTTTTTAATAACACCGAATATTCCAGAGGCTGAGATACTAACGAAAACAAAAATTAGAAGCTTAGATGATATGATATATGCTGCCAATGTTTTACTTAAATTTGGAGCTAAAAATATTTTGTTGAAAGGAGGTCATAGAAAATCAAAATATATGGAAGACGTTTTTTTAAATAAAGATGATATTAAAATTTTTAAAAACAAAAAAATTAAAACTAAAAATACACACGGAACTGGTTGTACTTTATCAAGTGCAATTGCAACACTTTTGTCATGTGGAAAACCTTTAAAGAAATCCTGTGAGTTGGGAATTAAATATGTTAATCAAGCAATTGGTTCTAATCCAAATTTTGGAAAAGGACATGGTCCAATAAACCATTTAAATTCAATTAATATTAATAAAAGATTTAGATAATGAAAAATATAGTTGTTGTAGGATCGCAGTGGGGAGACGAGGGTAAAGGAAAAATAGTAGATTGGTTATCCAGCGAAGCTGACGTGGTTGTTCGTTTTCAGGGTGGTCATAATGCTGGTCATACTTTAGTTATCGATAAAAAAGTTTTTAAACTGCGACTATTACCTTCAGGTATAGTACGTGAAGGTAAAATTTCAATTTTAGGAAACGGAGTTGTAATTGATCCGTGGGCTTTGCTAGATGAAATTAAAGAAATAAAAAAAAAAGGTGTAAATGTAACCCCAGAAAATTTTATGATATCCGAATCGGCTTCATTAATTCTTCCTTTCCATCAAGAAATGGATGAAATAAGAGAGGATGCAGCTGGGAAAAGCAAGATTGGAACTACAAGAAGAGGTATAGGGCCTTGTTATGAAGATAAGGTTGGAAGACGTTCTATTCGTGTTATGGATTTAATATCAGAAAGCAATCTTGATAAAAGATTAGAAAATGTTTTATTACATCATAACGCTATCAGAAAAGGTTTAAAGAAGAAAATTTTCAAAAAAAATGATTTAAAAAAAAAATTACTTAAAATTGCACCTGAAATTTTAAAATTTGCTAAGCCTGTTTGGTTAGAATTAGATGAGCTTATAAAAGCTAGAAAAAAAATATTATTTGAAGGTGCGCAAGGAATACTTCTAGATGTTGATCATGGAACTTACCCTTATGTTACCTCTTCGAATACTGTAACTGCCATGGCAGCTACTGGAACAGGTTTGGGGCCAAATAAAATAAATTATGTTTTAGGCATAACAAAAGCTTACACAACTAGAGTTGGTAGTGGACCATTTCCTACAGAATTAAAAGACAAAATTGGTGAAAATTTGGGTAGAAGAGGCAAAGAGTTTGGAACAGTTACCGCTAGAAAAAGGAGATGTGGTTGGTTTGATGGTGTTTTAGTACGTCAAACAATAAAAATTGCAGGTATTAATGGTATTGCTCTTACAAAACTTGATGTCCTTGACGAATTAGATGAAATTAAAGTTTGCGTAGAGTATAAATTAAATGGAAAAAAAATTGATTATCTTCCTACATCTTCTGAAGATCAGTTTAATATTAAACCAATATACAAAACATTTCCAGGCTGGAAGAGTTCAACTCAAGGAATTAGAAACATTAAAGATTTGCCTGAAAAAGCTAAAAATTATATTTATGCGTTGGAAGATTTCATCGGTGCAAAGATTTCAAGCATTTCTACTAGTCCGGAAAGAGATGATACGATCTTAATTGAAGATCCTTTTAAGATTTAATTTGCAGGTAGTAAATTTTTTGATTTACTTGCGTTAATCATTGATTTTTGTAATTTTTCAAAAGCTTTGGTTTCAATTTGTCTAATTCTTTCTCTACTAATTTTATATTTTTTACTTAACTCTTCTAAGGTCTTTGGATTTTCTGATAATCTTCGCTCAATAATAATTTCTTTTTCTCTATCATTTAGAATTTTCATCGCATCGTCTAATAACTCTTTTTTATCATCGTATTCCTGCTTTTGTGATACTATTAATTCTTGATCTAGACTGTTATCTACTAGCCAATCTTGCCATTCATCTGACTCTCCTTTTTTAATTGGGTCATTTAATGATTTTTCTTGACCCATCATTCTCCTGTTCATATTTACTACCTCTGAAGAGTCTACGTCTAATCTTTTAGAAATTTCTTTTACTTGCTCCTCTTTTAAATCACCTTCTTGGCCTGGAGCAATTTGATTTTTAAGTTTTTTTAAGTTAAAAAAAAGTTTTTTTTGAGCAGTTGTAGTACCCATTTTTACAAGACTCCAAGATCTAAGAACATATTCTTGTATTGAAGCTTTAATCCACCACATTGCATAAGTTGCTAATCTAAAACCTTTATCAGGATCAAATTTTTTGACAGCTTGCATTAAACCAATATTTCCTTCTGATATTAGTTCATTTACAGGTAGTCCATAACCTCGATAACCCATCGCAATTTTTGCAACCAATCTTAAATGACTAGTAACTAACTTGTGAGCAGACTTTAAATTTCCATTTTCTCTCCAATTTTTTGCTAACATGTATTCTTCTTCAGCATCTAGCATTGGAAACTTCTTAATTTGCGCCAAGTAAAGAGATAGCCCTCCAACTGAAGGAGTAGGAAGATTGCTTAAAGGTTTATCGTTGTTCATAAATTTGATTTATATATTAAATTTTATTTTTCAACTAGTGAGTTTTTTCAATAAATTAAGCAATTTATTGAAATCGAAAGGTAACTGAGAGTCAAAAATTACCCTTTTGTTTTTATTAGGATGAATAAATCCTAAACTTTTTGCGTGAAGCGCCTGTCCGCTCAAGATTGAGAGGTAATCAGAAAAATCTTTATTTATATTTTTAAATTTCATATTTTTTTTACCATACTGATTATCACCTAACAGAGGACTGCCTTTATATTTCATATGAACTCTTATTTGATGAGTTCTTCCAGTTTCTAGCTCACATTCAACTAAACTAATTTTTGGAATATTTTTAATATTAAATACTTTAATAGTTTTATAGTTTGTAACTGCTTTTTTACCTTTAATATCACTGACCATCATCAATTGTCTATTTTTTTTATTTCTACAGATTAAAGTTTCAATTTTACCTTTAAGAGGTCTTAAAACCCCCCAAACCAAACAAACATATTTTCTTGTTATAGAATGATCACTGAATTGTTTGCTAAGCTTAACATGGGCCGAATTGTTTTTTGCAATGACGAGTAAGCCGCTTGTTTCTTTATCTATCCTATGAACGATTCCAGGCCTCATTTTTCCACTAATATCCGATAGCTTACTCTTATACTTATGAAATAATGCATTAGCTAAAGTATTTTCGTAATTACCAGCACCAGGATGCACGACCATTCCTTTGGGCTTATTTATTATAAGTATATCTTTATCTTCGTAAACCACATCTAAACTAATTTTTTTTGGAATTAATTTTGTTGAATTACTAACTTTTAAATTAATTATAATAAAGTCATTAGCTTTGACTTTTTTAGAAGGTAAATTTACTACTTGATGATTAATTGTTATATTTCCTTTTTCTACAATTTTTTTAATTTGTGATCTACTAAGAAAATCAATTTTTTTTGATAAAAAAATGTCAAGTCTTTCGCCACTATTGTTTTTTTGAATTAAGAATTTAATTGTATTATTCATGATTTTAATTAGATTATAATCATATGCGTTCGTAGCTCAACTGGATAGAGCGCCTGACTTCGGATCAGGAGGTTGAGGGTTCAAATCCTTCCGGGCGCACCAATTAAATTATCCAATCTTTAAATTTTTCTTTATTTCTAAAAATATACTCAGGAAAAGTTTCATCTATGTTAATTTTCTCGTATTCTATATTTCTATCAAATAAATCTTTTCCATTAACAATTCTTTTTTCTATATTTTTTGTTTCTGTAAATTCTTTTTTATTAAATTCTTGATGAGAATATGAAATAATTTTATTTTTAATAGATTGAGGATCTTTTAAAAAACTAAAATGCCATCCTCCATTTTTAATGAGTTGGGGTTCTTTGTCTTTAAAAAATTTCCAAAAAGACCTTTTTTTGGTTTTGATGTTTCTTAACCATTGTGGAGACTTCAAATATTTTTTTTGGCAAATTTTAGTTCCTGCCCAAAAATTATCAGTTATATTTAAAAGATTGATTTTAGACTGAAAATTTTTTTGCAAAAAACAAGCATATTTATTTTTAATATTAAATTCTTTAATTTTTTTAGGATCAGGAATCTCATCAATATCTGATATCATGATCAAGTCTTCACTACTGCAATCTTTATATCCTTTAGCTAAAGAATTTCTTTGAAATTGATCACGCAAATGATTCTCATGCCAATTTTTTTTGCTAGATTTAACATTTATTGGTAAATCATCAATAATCAGATATTCTATTTTGTCTTTAAATTTTGAAAATTTTTCAATATTAAAATTTAGATTTTTTTTTCTTCCAGCATGATCTCTTGTAGCTTCAGCTATTACAAATTTATCAACTATATTATTTAGGGTGTTGAGCCTTATTTCTAACACTAGATCTTCATCAAAATACATAAAACAATCAATTAATCTCATATAAATTTACTCACCCATATTTATTAGGTGCCCTCTTTTTTTTGCACCGTAATAAGCAACATAAAAAACTATAACACCAAAAATGAAATAAAAAAGTGAGATTACGATACTGGTTATTATTGCATTTATATTAAGGTCATTGTTAATTAATATATTTCTCATTTCCTCAAAAATATGAACCAAAGGTAAAATTTTTGCTATGCCTTGTAACCATTCCGGTAGTATTTCAATAGGATAATAGATACATCCTAAAGGAGCTAAAAAAAATAAACTTGCCCATGCAATATTTTCGAATGATGGGCCAAATCTTAATAAACCTGATGTTACTAATAATCCTAATGTAACCCCAAAGATATAAAGACTTATCAAAAGAAATATTAATGGAAAACCTATTTCAAATATAGAAATGCCAAAAAGGGGTATCGCTAACAGTGCTGCAGGAACTAATCCAATAAGAGTTCTAAATATTGCTGTTAAAGTAAGCGCAGCTATTATTTCACTTAATCTAATTGGGGAAATAAATAAATTAGTAAAATTTCTGCTCCAAATTTCTTCTAAGAACATCATATTATAACTTATGCTAGATCTGAATAAAAAATCATACAGAATTGCAGCACTCAAAATAATTCCAACAGTATTACTATAATAACTTGAACTCAGAGTAAAAAATTTAGAAATAAATCCCCACAAAAATATTTGAATTGAAGGCCAATAAATTAAATCTAAAATTCTGGGGAATGAACCTATTATTAAGTAAAAATGTCTTAAACTTAAAGCGTATACTTTATTCCAATTCATTTTTGCTCCTAGCAATTTTTAAAAAAGTTTCTTCTAAATTATTTCTGCCGTGTTTTTCAATAAGCTCTCTACAAGTTCCCTTGTCTACTATAGAACCTTGTTTCATCATTACAACACTATCGCAAAGTTTCTCTACTTCTTTCATATTATGAGAAGCCAAAAGAATAGTTAATTGGTTTTTTGTTTTATAATTTTGTAAATATTTTCTTATAAAATCTCCTACGTCAGGATCTAAACTTGCTGTAGGTTCATCTAAAAATAATAATTTCGGTTTATTTATCAATGATTTTGCAAGAGATACGCGATTTTTTTGACCAGAAGAAAGTTCCCCAGTTTTTTTATTTAAAAAATTTTTTAAATCTAGTTCTTCAGTTAATTCTTTTATTCTTTCACGTATATCTTTTACCCCATATAATCTTGCATATACCTCTAGATTTTGCATGACTGTAAGTTTTTTTGGCAGCTCGATATATGGAGATGCAAAATTTATTGCGCTAAGCATTTTTATTCTATTTGAAGAATCAAAGTTTTGATTATCAATTAAAATTTGTCCACTTGTTGGAGTGATCAATCCTAACATCATTCCAATTGAAGTTGTTTTCCCACATCCATTAGGACCCAGGAGACCTAAAGTTTTATTTTTTTCAATTACAAAACTAATATTATTAACCGCATTTAAATTTCTAAACTTTTTACTTAAATTTTTTACTTCTAATTTCATTTTTAATTTGCTGCTCTTTTTAACCTGTCATTAATTGCTATTCCTGCTCCTTTGTTTGGAATTTTAACAATATAGATTTTTTTAAATTTAAGTCTTTTTATTTTTCTTAAAATTTCGTATAAATTAGCCGCAGCTTCTTTAAGATTGGTACTTTTACTTAAATTAAAATAATTTTTCCTATCTCTGTATTTTTTTCCAAAGGTAATAAATGCTTGATTTGTGTTGAATAATTTTTGATTTAAAAAGATAGGAATTCCAGGTGAATAATGTTTTTTCAACATACCTGGAGACTGAATCTTAGTAATTTTTTTTCCTATATTTACTTTTTTTCCTAAAATTTTTTTTATTTTTTCAGGACATATTATTCCAGGCCTTAGAATTTTTGGTTTGCTAGTTAGATCTATAACGGTTGACTCAATACCAATATAAGATTTACCTCCATTTATTATAATCTTAATATTCTTTTTAAATTCATCAGCGACATCTTTAGCAGTAACTGGGCTTAAACGAGAAGACAGATTTGCACTTGGCATCGCCAAAGGAAAACTAATTTTTTTTAAAACTGATCTTATAATTTTGTGACTTGGAAATCTAATAGCAACAGTATTCATATTATTAGTTGCAGATGGATGTATTTTCGATCCTAATCTTTTATTAAGTACAAAAGTAATTGGTCCTGGACACAATTTTCTATAAAGTTTAAAAAAATTATCATTTAATACAACCTCTTTTTCAGCATCTTTACGATTAAAAAAATGAACTATTAATGGATTGTTTTTAGGTCTTCCTTTAACCCGATAAATCATCTTTATAGATTTTTTTGAGTATGCGTTTCCTGCTAAACCATAAACTGTTTCTGTCGGTAAAGCGACTACATTTCCTTTTCCTAAAGCAATTGTAGTTTTGTTAAGAGTTTTTTTATTAAAAGAAAATATATTTGAATAGATATTTTTCATAATGTTATTATTATATGGACAATGAAAAATGAAAATATTCCAGCTGACATTAAAAGTAAATCATTAAAAGAGGCTCGAGATGAAATAAATGAGATTTTAAATAAACTAGAAAGAAAAGATATAGATTTAAGCTCTTCAATTAATGATTATCAAAGATTAATTAAACTAAATAAATATATAGATCTATTATTTAAAACAAAGGTTAAGGAAATTACAAAAAATACAAAAAAAATAAAAAAAAATGATCAAGAATAAGCTAATTAAAAATGCGAAAAAAGTTGATAGATTTCTATTAAAATACATAAAAAAACAAGATAGTTCTTTATTGACCCATCCAATGAAATACGGTGTTATTTCTGGAGGGAAAAAAATAAGATCAACTATTATTTTTGATGCAGGAAAATTATTTAATTTAAGTCAGAAAAAATTAATAAATATTTGTGCTAGTGTAGAATGTATTCATTCGTACTCTCTAATACACGATGATCTTCCTTGCATGGATAATGATAAAACTAGAAGAGGAAAACCGGCTGCTCATATAAAATTTGGAGAGGCTTCGGCTGTTTTAGCTGGAAATTCATTGCTTACTTTGGCTTTCGAAATTATTGCAGATAAGAACTATCTTATTAATTCAAAATTTAAAAATGAAATTATTAAATCATTGGCTTTCTGTTCTGGTCATACAGGTATAGCTGGAGGTCAAGAATTAGATTTAAAATTTGAAAATAAAAAGAAAACCTTTAAACAAGTAATTGATATGCAAAAGAAAAAAACAGGAAAATTATTTAGCTTTTGTTTATATGCTGTTGGAGTACTAGCTAATAAGAATAAAAAAGAAAAAATTTTTTTGAGTGATTTGGGTGAAGAAATTGGACTTTTATTTCAATTAGCAGATGATTTTTTAGATATCAAAGGTTCAAAGAAACTAGTGGGAAAGCCAATAAAAAAAGATCAAAAAAAAGGAAAATCCACTTTAGTTGATCTAATTGGATATAAAAATGCTCAAGAGTATGCAAATAACCTTAAGAAAAAAATATTGCTTAAATTAAAAAAACATGAAAAAAAAGCTAATGATTTATCAAGTACAATAGAATTTATACTTGCTAGAAACTTTTAATGACTAGATTAATTAAACAGATCAATTTCCCAGCTGATTTAAGAAAATTTAAAAAAGATCAGCTAAAACAAATATCAAACGAGCTTAGAGATGAATTAATTGATGTAGTTTCTGAAACTGGAGGCCATCTTGGCGCAGGTTTAGGAGTAGTAGAATTAACAATTGCTCTTCACTACGTTTTTGATACTCCTAAAGATAAATTAGTTTGGGATGTCAGCCATCAATGTTACCCCCATAAAATTATTACAGGTAGAAGAGATAGAATTAAAACTTTAAGAAAAGGTGGGGGGCTATCAGGTTTCACAAAAAGATCAGAGAGTGAATATGATCCTTTTGGAGCAGCACACAGCTCGACTTCAATTTCATCTACGCTTGGTATTGCAGTAGCTAAAAAGTTATCAAATAACAATAATAATGTTATTGCAGTAATTGGTGATGGAGCTATGAGCGCAGGTATGGCCTATGAGGCAATGAACAATGCAGGTGCACTTAAGTCAAAATTAATTGTTATTCTCAATGATAACGACATGTCAATTGCTAGACCTGTAGGTGCAATGAGTAAATACCTTGTAAAATTATTATCGGGCAAATTATATTTCAGTTTCAGAGAGACAGTAAAAATGGTTATTTCAGCTTTTTCTAAGAGGTTTAGCCAAAAAGCTGGAAAGGCTGAGGATTTACTAAGAGGAATTGTCACTGGTGGAACTTTATTCAGTGAATTAGGATTTTATTACATTGGTCCTGTGGATGGGCATGATGTAGATAACCTAGTTCAAATATTTGAAAATGTTAAAGACTCAAATCATGAGGGCCCTATATTAATTCACGTAAGAACTCAAAAAGGAAAAGGTTATAAACCAGCTGAGGAATCGGGTGATAAATACCACGGAGTTTCAAAATTTAACATAGCAACTGGAGAACAAAGTAAATCTAAATCAATATCTCCGTCTTATACAAAAGTTTTTGCGGATACTCTTATAAAACATGCCGAACAAGACACTAAAATTATTGGAATTACTGGAGCAATGCCGTCAGGAACAGGTTTAAATTTATTTGAAAAAAGGTTTCCGGATAGAACTTTTGATGTTGGAATAGCTGAGCAACATGCAGTTACTTTTGCAGCAGGTCTAGCAACTGAAGGGTACAAACCATATGCGGCTATTTATTCAACTTTTCTACAAAGAGCGTATGATCAAGTTGTTCATGACGTTGCTATTCAATCACTTCCGGTTAGATTTGCAATTGATAGAGCAGGCCTAGTTGGAGCAGACGGGCCTACACATGCTGGATCATTTGACATTACATACTTATCTACTTTACCAAATTTTGTAGTCATGGCTGCTAGTGATGAATCAGAATTAGTAAAAATGATAAATACATCCGTGAATATAAATGATCGCCCATCTGCTTTTAGATATCCACGTGGAAACGGAGTAGGAATTAAAATACCATCAATTAATGAAATTTTAGAAATTGGAAAAGGAAGAATTATTAAAGAAGGAAAAAAAGCAGCTATTTTAAACTTTGGCACTAGATTAGAGGAGTGTAAAAAAGCCTCTGAAACTCTACTTAAGAAAGGAATAGATATTACTATAATTGATGCAAGGTTTGCAAAACCACTAGATGAAAAATTGATTATGGAAGTAGCTAATAATCATGATGTTTTAGTTTCAATTGAGGAAGGATCAATAGGAGGTTTCGGTTCTCATGTTATGCAATTTTTATCTAATAGAGGTGTATTTGATAAAGGTTTAAAATTTAGGTCAATGATTTTACCAGATTTATTTATTGATCAAGATAGCCCTGATAAAATGTACGAAAAAGCTGGCTTAGATAGTGTGTCAATAGCTAATAAAATTGAGGAAACTTTAAATTCAAATATTATCTTAGCAAAGAATAAAAGTAAGATATCTAATTAACTACACTGTGCTCTATGCATCAAAAGATGATCAAGAAGTACACAACTAATCATAGCCTCACCAATTGGAACCGCCCTAATTCCTACACAAGGGTCATGTCTTCCTTTTACTGAAATTTTGGTATTCTTACCTTTTTTATCAATAGTTTCTCTACTTGTTAAAATAGATGAAGTAGGTTTGACAGCAAAAGAAGCAACAATATCTTGCCCTGAAGAAATTCCTCCTAAAATTCCACCCGAATGATTAGTTTTAAATTTTATTTTTCCTGACTTCATTCTAATTTCATCGGAATTTTCTTCACCACTTAAAAAAGCTGCGTTCATTCCAGAACCTATATTTACTCCTTTAACTGCATTGATACTCATAAGTGCAGCAGCAATATCTGTATCTAATTTTGAATATATTGGCGCTCCTAAGCCGACTGGCACACCGGACGCCCTTAGCTCAATTATCGCGCCACAAGAAGAGCCTGCTTTTCTAACTGCTAAAAGATATTTTTCCCAAAGTTTAACTGATTTTTTGTCTGGACAAAAAAATGGATTTTTTCTTATTTCAGAGTTATTCCAATTTCTTTTATCACAAGACATTAATCCTAGCTGTGTAACGGCTCCTATTATACCAAATTTTTTTCCTAAAATTTTTTTTAATACTATTTTAGCTATAGCCCCAGCTGCAACCCTGCAAGCTGTTTCTCTTGCAGATTGTCTTCCTCCACCCCTAAAATCACGAATGCCGTATTTTTTAAAATAAGTATAATCAGCATGTCCAGGCCTAAATTTATTTTTGATAGACTCATAATCCCTCGATTTTTTGTCTTCGTTATGAATAATAATTGAAATAGGTGTCCCGGTGGTTTTCCCATCAAAAACACCTGATAGAATAATTACTTTATCAGCCTCCTTCCTCTGAGTGGTGAATTTTGATTGTCCAGGTTTACGCATATCCATATCAAGCTGTATCTGTTTCTCAGATATTGGTATATTAGGTGGACAACCATCAATTACACAACCGATAGATGGGCCATGAGACTCACCCCAAGTAGTGAATCTAAATATTTTTCCAAAAGTATTAAAAGACATAGTTATTTAATGTATAAATTATTTTATAGAATATATGAATCAAAAA
>MDTA01207269.1_pt1 | contig 32195 bp, 41 predicted proteins | sample 811151 | NCBI WGS metagenome assembly MDTA01 (sample SAMN05326648, study PRJNA326480) | marine metagenome | isolation source: seawater | place: Indian Ocean: South | collected 2010
CAAATACGGAGATATATTTTGAAAAATATAGAGTATTACATTGGGAGTGTTTGATGTTTGTCCATCCAATCCTAAAAATCATGAAATAGTTATAGGAATAAAAAGGAAAAATAGTGGGATGAAAGGATTTATTACTAGTGATGAAAACGAATTTGAAAAATGCAAATTTGCACACTACTCACTTTTTTAATGTTTTTTCTAAAGATATTCACAAACAATAATAAATGTATAACATAAAAAATTATGCATCTATCCTACTTATATTTTTATTTGTATTAACATATGAATATTTTACACTGTGTTATTATATGTTGGATCGGAAGGATCAATTAAAAGAAGTAAAATGTGATTCTCCAAACATACAGATGACCAAACATCATCAAATCACAACCAAACTCTTATACAAAAGCAAATATTTAGTACTATATGATGTAGAAGATGGTGTCCTCAGCATACCTCGGCTCGTTGTTTCACATATCCAAAATTCATATCGTCCCGAGTGTGCAATTGATTTGAAATTAGAGTGGATCAGGACATCAGATATCAAACATCGTGTGAATCTTACTGAAAAAGAACGTAATTTTATTTATTCTGTTCCAAACGATGTTTCTTATATTCCAAACTCTGAAAGAGAAGATGTGTGGAAAATATGTCGATATATTGAAAAGTCATCTATTGAACACCACTATATAAGTGATATTCATGTATATGCTCAATGTGCCAGAGAAGGATTTAAATTGCCTGACAAAAAAATAAATAAAAATATTCAATTTCAGGTTTCGAATATTCCTTCAAGAACACAGCTAATGTTTCCACATGCAAGTAATATTTTGAGTGAATTTCCTTTACTACCTTCTAATCGTAGAAAGTATTTGTTCTCTTTCACAGGTACAATACGCGGAGCTGCAGAAAGCGTTGAAATACGAAGAATTATAAAATACGAATGTCTTAAATCCAAATATTGCATATATTCGAACAACATCAAATCATTCAAAACTCTTTTTGAAATAAAATGCAATAGCGTTTATTGTTTTGAACCACCGGGTTTTAGTTCCACGCGAAAATCAATGTCAGATAGTGTCCTGTGTGGATGTATCCCCATTTACTTTTTTAAATCATATGAAATCGATGATTTTCTCCCGTTATTTTATCAGAATTGGTTGCAAGAATCATCCATAATCATCGATTCTGATGATTTGAAACATAATCACATAACAAATTTGACACACTATGTTTTACAACAAGGGAATGCAATGGCAAAGCAAACAATTATACTCAAAAATCGCCACAAACTTTTGTACAATGTTGATCACAATGTCCCCAGTGCTTTAACAATCATACTCAAATCTATGCTTAATTATAAGATTGCCAAACCTGGGCATCAGGAGTTTGAGAAAAAAACAATGAAAATATAATCATCGTGACAAATTTCATGATTTATTTTTTTTGTAGGTAAAAATTTGATGAGCAGTGTAAAAAATATACTAAGTATTTTTACATTTGGTTCTTTTATACTAACTTATTCCATATTCAAAAAGATTTTATACAAACTCAAAGAAATAGAAGCAAAAATAAAAATTTTCAACGACGGTCTTTTGAAAACAAACGAAGAAATAAACAACTTTAAAACAAAGTATCAGAGTATTATTAACAAGTGTAAAACTCAATATTCTGAAGCAGAGAGTATTTGTTCTGACGATTTTTTGTACATAAAAACATACAATAATTTCTCGTCTACTTGAATAATATTATCAACATTTTTAATTAATAAAGATCGAAAATAAACACGTACATGACTTTCCATTATTGATTAACATTTGAATTACAATATATAATAATTTAAGATTTTATGGGTTTAGAATGCGTTTATTTTGTTGAATATAAAATAAAAGTTATTAAAAACACATTTCTCGTTAGCTCAGTTGGTTAGAGCGGCAGACTGTTAAAAATATTTACAGTAATCTGTAGGTCATTGGTTCGATCCCAATACGAGAAGATTATGCAAACGTGCCCGAGTGGTTAAGGGGACGGACTGCTATAAAATAAACGCAGTTATCCGTTGGGCTATGCCCTCGTGGGTTCGAATCCCATCGTTTGCGATATTTAGAATAGTGCTCTTCGCGTAGGGTGAGTACTACCACTACCACCACCACTGCCACCACTACCACCACTACCACCACTACCACCACCACCACTACCACCACTACCACCACTACCACTACCACCACTATCACTAATACTCTCGGAAGTAGTTTTTTTTTGAATTTCTTCTTTCTTAGGGACTAAATGATATTCTGTTAATGATTCTGTTTCATGACCTCTTTCATTTTCTACTATTCTCTTATTTATGGAATCGTATTTGTAGTATTTTGTTTTTCCAATTTTATCTGAATCGTATTCTATCACTTTTATTTTTATTTTGTTTTCTGTAGCATATACATCGCTAGATTTAAACTGCGATTCTATGAATTCATCAAAGACATATTTTGGTACAATCTTTTTGGGAGGAGATCCCACACTCATGTTGTTAAATAAATCATGCATTCCAGATAAATCATCCATTTCAACTAATTCATCGTCTTCTGTATTATGTGTTGCTCTCCGTTTTTGTTCTGGTTTTTCTTCATCCGAGTCTTCTTCTTCTAATGTATTTTTTCTTGATGATCTATATAGAAATTCGAGTTGTTCTCTCATATTTATAATATTATTTAATTTTTTTTACATTCTTTTATTTATTCACATGTCGTAACAATCATATTTTAAAAATTACATGTTATGTTTGTATGAGGATCAAACACAAGACAGACTGTAACCAATACTAAAAGCAAGCTCTGATTGTCCACCAAGATTTCCACGACGATGACCACCACTCTTTCCGAGGATCAGAACGCCGTTTTCAATGAGGCGGCAATTGCTCTTTCGGAACTTTCCGGCAACCATCCAGATATTACACTTTCAGGAGATGAAGTCCTTAATCTTTATGACACTCAAATTGTTGCTGATAAGAAGGAAAAAGAATTATACAATACTCTCGTGGACTTGAATGTTGCAAATAATCTGGCTGTGGGTAATAAGCGCAAGTTTGATGATGTTACCAATACTTCTATTCCCAAAGTCCGAAAGCCTCCAATTTCAATCAAGTGTTGCAACCTCTGTAACAACACCTTTCATGTCGCCGCACCACAAAAGAAGTGCATGGATTCAAAATGCAAGGGAGAGCTTGTAATCCAAGCCAAGGAGCCCAAGATTCTCAAGCGTGCACCTCCCATGTGCTCCAAGATGTGTATGAAGTGTGATAAGATGATTGAGAATATCCCAACAGCGTGTATGAAGTGCACCCAGTGCAATTCTTCACTAGAAAAGGTGCAGAAGAAGATTTTACCCCAAGTCGTTATGGCCGTTAAGGTTTAGTATTGTTTGGATATTGTATCTTTTAAAAAGTCTCAGAGTCTCAGAGTCCATCATACTAATTTCCTAGATTTTCAATCTTGTGTTTCTGAACATGTTGATTTTTAGTTTGCATAATGTTATTTCTATAAGACAGAATAATTCTCATTGCCCTTCCCGATGGTGTATTACGTTCCTTAAAACCTCTAAAATTTTTTTGTATCTTTATGCAACAAAACCTTAATTTTTTAAACTTTTTACGCTGTAAATATCCCCTGCATGTACTTAGTACTAATTCCACACTTTTATCAAATACATTTTTATCTTTACGCAATATCCATCCACGAATATTTGCCTGAATACATACAATAGGATTTTTTTCAGATGTATTTTTTATTCCACACGATGCCAATAATAATCTGTTTTGTTTCTTCAAGTGTTTATTTTCGTTTATTATACTGGTTATTTTGCTTGTACGTTTTGAATTATTTTTTAACCGTTTTCTCATAAATTTGTTGTAATCATTGTCCTCTTTTTCTTCCTCTTTTTTATCACTGAAACTCAAAACTACAAGTTCATTTTCTTCAATTATCATAATTTCTTCGGACATGGATAAACTTTTAACAATTATAAAAAAATAAAATACCAATGTATGAAAACCATATCATTATTTATAAGAATTTGTAGAGACAATAACTATATTCTCACGTGGATATTTGTACCTGTTTTATGTATTCTATGGGAAACATTATGTCATCCATATTTTTACAAATTGGACAATTATGGTTGATTTTCAAGAATTTTTTTGCACAACATGGATGAAACTTATGTGTACATGGATAAACAGTTATGTACAAGTTTTCCTGATTACATAAATCACACCATGGCATATTTATTTTATTTTATTAGGTAAAAACAATGATAAATACTGATTCGTCTTTATCACAAGATGATAAATTAAGTAAAGTGGAATATAAAAAATGGACAGCTGTTAGAGTTCCAAATGGTAAAAAACAATCAATGTATAAAAATGAAGATTTAGTTAAAAAGAGAAGACGTAAAGTAAGAACTTTAAAATCTAGGGATAAAGAGTTTATTGAAGAGATTTATGTATTACCTTCGATGAAAGAATGTGATGTCGGGTCGGGAAACCATTTCATACACAAAGAAGCGATCAAGACGATTCCTCACTATTTTAATCCAAACAGGATTACTTGGTGGCAATGGATTATGCGCAAATCGACACCTAAAGTTGAACATGATGAAACATGTGATGCAAAACAAGATGAATTTTTAAAGAGTGTTTTAAGAGAAATATAATAAAACTTTCTTGAATCAGTTTTGTATATATCATTCTACATGAATAGAAAACATAATGAACACACGTTCCAAGTGTAATGTTCCTTCTTTTAATTCTGGTAAAATAACTAAATCGATTAAAAAAAAATCGGTAAAGGTTATGATAACTCTTTCTCAAAGAGAGAAAGAATACATAGAATCATTGGGTAAAAAAGAAGTAGAAAAAATTGTAAATATATTTTCCAACAATATAAGCGAAGAGCCTAAACCGATTCGTATGTCAGTTCTTATGTCTTCATTACCGGATGATGTTAAAATGAGGTATTTTAATACAATACCTTTTAATGATTCCGACAAATATTTGACACTTGTGAAATCTTCTATGGAAATACCATTCAACAAGGTATTAAAACCACCAAATATGAAAACAAAAAATTTTTTAGACAATGCTAATCTAATAATGAACAATCATATTACCGGAAATACAGAAGCCAAGCAAGAGATTTTAAAAATATTATGCCAATGGAAGGATGGTATTATTGGTAATAACTATGCAATCGGTTTAGAAGGAAAACCTGGTACTGGAAAAACAACATTTGCAAAACATGCAGTATCGGAGGCAACTGGTTTACCGCTTGTTTCTATTGGTCTTGGTGGATGTCAAGATGCCTCTTATTTAATGGGTAATTCTTACACATATGAAGGTTCAACTTATGGTAGAATGGTTGGAGGATTAATAGAATCTGGTTGTTCTAATCCTATCTTCTTTTTTGACGAGCTTGACAAAGTTTCTGCATCCGCCAAAGGAGAAGAAATAATAAATACTTTGATACATTTGATTGATCGATCACAGAATTCAGATATAAGAGATAAATATTTTTCTTTTGATATTGATTTTTCGAAGTGTACTTTTATATTTTCTTATAATGATAAAAATAAGATTTCTCCGATTCTTTTAGATAGAATAAAGAACATAAATGTAGAAACACCTACAAGAGAAGAAAAGTTCAAAATAATAAAGAATAATATACTTCCAAAGTGTTTAGAAACCGTAAAAAAAAATATTACACTTGACGATGACGTTATAAATTATGTATTGAGTAGGAATGAAGAGGAGTGTGGAATGCGCTCCATAGAAAAAGATATTGAGCACTTGGTTCTTAGTGCCAATTTGACAAAAGCGTACGGTTCGTTATCAATTATCGGAATAGAAAAATCATATACTGTAAAGAATTCTATAAATATAGAATTCGCGATGGATGTTTTGAAGAAAAAAAAAGGGAATCGCGTAATCAATATGATGTATACATAGTATCGTTATATACTGGTGAAAAATACATTTTTGCAATAATCCATCTTTTGTCTATATTTTCTTTTAAATTAAAACCATCTTCTATTGTATTAACAAAAGAGTGCATTAATAGAGACCCTGAATAGTAATCTTTGCTAGTTATATCACAAATACTCAATGTTTTATTTTTCATTTCCATTAATGCAAATGCTCGTAATTTAGTGTGATGTAATACGGCAATGCATCCTATATTCTCTGAAGAATGTGAGTTGTATGTATTTAAAGCCAAACTGAAATGATTTGCGTCTTCAATATTATCATGTGATTGTGCTTGATCTTTCCATTTTTTAATTTCACTTTTTGCTTTTACTATTGGAATCGGTATAACACGCGGAGTGAGAATAAATACGAAAATACTTACCAAATACATTTTTATAATTGTATTATTTTTAGTTTTATACGTCTTAATTTTTTTCGTATCTTAGAGTCTTAGAGTTTGAAACGATTATATGCATGGGTGAGGTCGAATAGGAATATTTTACGACTTGTAATTTAAGCTATAAATGCCACTGATATAATTTTATTTTTTTATTTAGTTGTAAACAAACCCAATGGGATCAAACCAAAATATAGACTCGGATCAGATTTCTATATCTTCATCATCTTCTTACAGAGACATGACGACGATGATGGTGTGTAAGCGTTCAGGTGGATTAGAACCTGTATCTTTTGATAAAATAATAAAAAGAATTGCAAATTTATCTAATGATTTAGAAAACGTTGATCCTATAGTTGTTGCACAAAAAGTTGTTGCTGGTTTGTTTCATGGTGTTAAAACCTCACAATTAGACGATTTGGCAGCAGAGGTTGCTGCATATATGACTACGATTCATCCAGATTATAGTGCTCTTGCAGCAAGAATTAGTGTATCAAATCTTCATAAAATGACCAGCCCTGGTATAGAATGTATTTTCCAATTTTTGAATGACAAAACCCTTGCTTTTATGAAAAAACATAAAGAAAGAATAGAATCTGAAATAAATTTTGAAAAGGATTTTGAATATGATTTCTTCGGGTATAAAACACTTTCAAAGTCATATTTATTAAAAGACATGGAAACAAAAGATATTATTGAGCGTATACAAACAATGCTTATGCGTATATCTTGTGCGATTCATTGCGAAAGTGATAATATCGATTTATGTATAGAAACATACAATTACATGTCAAGTGGATACTTTACACATGCGACACCCACAATGTTTAATGCCGGAACAAAATTCCATCAACTTGCATCTTGTTTTTTAATGACAGTAAAAGACGATTCTATTGATGGAATTTTTAGTACAATAAAGGATTGTGCTTTAATTTCAAAATCATCTGGAGGTATCGGTGTTTCTATCAGCAACGTACGTTCAAAAGGATCCAATATTAAATCTACAAATGGCGTATCAAGCGGTATTGTCCCAATGTGTCAAGTGTTTAATAATACTGCACGTTATGTTGATCAGGGTGGAGGGAAGAGAAAAGGTGCAATAGCAATGTATTTGGAAACCTCACATCCTGATATAGAAGAATTCTTGGATTTAAAAAAGAATCATGGTAAAGATGAAATGAGAGCACGTGATTTATTTTATGGTTTATGGATTTCAGATTTATTTATGAAACGTGTTGAAGGGGATAAAGAATGGTCGCTTTTTTGCCCATCCAAATGTCCTGATTTGATAGAATTATACGGTGATGAATACGAAAAACGTTACGAGTATTATGAAGAAAATGGTTATGCTGCAAAAACAGTATCGGCACAAAAATTATGGTTTGCTATATTAGATTCCCAAATGGAAACAGGGACACCATATATGCTCTACAAGGACGCTGCAAATAAAAAATCAAATCAAAAGAATTTGGGTACAATCAAATGTTCAAATCTTTGCACGGAGATAATAGAATATTCTGATGAAAATGAAACTGCTGTTTGCAATTTAGCATCAATTGCATTACCAAAATTTGTCGTTGATGGTAAATTTGATTTTGAAAAACTTGGAGCAGTTGTTGAAGTCGTTACACGAAACTTGAACAATGTAATTGACGAAAACTTGTATCCATTGGATACTACAAAAGTCAGCAACAATAAACACCGTCCAATCGGTCTAGGTGTACAAGGTTTAGCAGATGTATTTCTCAAGCTACATGTTCCATTCGAATCAGATATTGCTAAAAAAATAAATAGCGAGATTTTCGAATGTATTTATTACTATTCTCTTCAACAATCTTGTAAACTTGCTGAGAAAAATGGGTCGTATGAATCGTATGAAGGATCTCCTGTATCAAAAGGTATATTACAGTTTGACATGTGGGAAGATAAAACAACTTCAAAAGATCTTGCTCTTGATTGGGATGGCTTGAGACAAAAAATAGCAAAACATGGTCTGAGAAATTCTCTTTTAATAGCACCTATGCCAACAGCATCTACTTCTCAAATTTTAGGAAATACTGAATGTTTTGAACCAATTACATCAAACATATATTTAAGAAGAGTATTGGCTGGTGAATTTCCAGTTGTAAACAAATACCTGATAAAACATTTGAAATCAATTGATCATTGGAATCCACAAGTTGCAGATCAAATTATTCACGACAAGGGTTCAGTTCAGAATTTGACATGTTTATCCGATTATGACAAGGAGGTTTACAAGACAGTTTGGGAAATAAAAATGAAGAGTGTAATTGATATGGCAGCAGATCGTGGTCGTTTTATTGATCAGTCACAATCTATGAATTTATTTATGGATTATCCTACACATAAAAGACTTTCGAGTATGCATTTTTATGCATGGAAGAAAGGTCTGAAAACTGGAATGTATTATTTAAGAACAAAACCTGCAGCCGATGCACTTCAAGTAACTGTTTGTAACCGTGATAATAAAGATTGTGCAGCGTGTAGTGCTTAATTATTGTATTCAAATGTGAATGGTGTATATTGGGTAAGTTTAAAAAAAAAACCAATCCACATTTTCTCAAATGTTAAATTAGGTAACTATGACTTGTGGTTTCGATCTTCCAAATACCGTTTCTATAACAGAAGTAAAAGCACCAGCCCGTTCTGATGTACATTCTCGGAATAGATAGATAAATACAATCAACAATATTACGGTTCCTATTATACTTGGAATCAATACTTCGGGTGTTAAAAATGTTATGTACCATGGAGTTATGATTATTGGTTCAGTAAATGGAGGAGATGGGAATGGTGGTGATGGTGGAGAAGTGCGTGGATCTACTTTCAAGTATGAAAATGTTCTTCTATAATTTTTGGATTCGTCAAAAGAAAAGTTCAAAATCTCTTGGTTGTTTGACACGAAATTACAGTAGAATAATGTTTCATTTACAACAACTTGAAATCCCCCACAACTTCTAAATAAATTATTACAATATCTACAACATGTTTCAAGGTAGTTGTGAACGTTGTTTGAAAATATTATTAGACCGTTTTCATTTCTACTTTCTAAAATTTCAAGTTTTTGTGAATCCATATTTGGATTTCTATAAGAATATGCTGAATACGGTTCATCTATCATTAAAATATTATCTGAAATAGAATCAGATAAAAATCCTATATAATTTCTTAAAACATTGACACCGACATTTACAAAAATACTTGATAATGAATGTTCATGAAATGAATATTCAGAACAGGTTGTTTGTGAATATGGTATACTTGGTGGATTTGGAGGACTTTTAGGTGGAGAAGGTGGTGATGGTGAATTTGGTGCTTGTTGTATGGATATACAATTTCTCAGTAAAATATTACGAAAGTCTGGTTGGGATGACATAAAATTATTGGGAAGACATCCATCCGAAGATGTACAATAAAATTGTGCTATACATGACTGGGAGTTTTCATAATTGTTCTCCACTAGTTTTATCTTCTGAGTGATTGTATCATTTATAAACTGTATACATATTCCTTGATCTATTTGATTATTATTTTCATATTGTGCATTGAGATTGATAGATATTTGATTACATGTTGTGTTTGTAACATTTGATTCATATATAGTAGATGGTGTTCTTACAGAACAAAAATTTATATTTTGACTTGTTTGGCATGGTAAAGTACCTACTATAGAATATTCAAGTACAGTAATCAAGAAATACATTTATACATGTTATTATTTTCTTACAGCATCTCTATCTCCAATTTTTTTATTTGTATCAATTACCACTCTGTTATTTTTTCTACCGAGAATTGTTCTTACTATTAAGTTTAGTGCATCTGCTCTTTCTCTTGTGCATAATCTGAACACAAATACAGATAATATTGATAAAATAACAGTTCCAATTAAAAGTGGAATAAAGATTTGTGGTTGAAGAATAATATTTTGCAAAGTTGGTGGAGGTGTATTTGGCATAGGCGGTGGTTCTGGTATAATTGTTGATATTGGTGGTGGTGGTTGTGAAAACATTACTCTGTAGTATGAACCTGTAGGTATATTTCCTTGTATTGGATTTATTGACTGATAGCTTGGTGGATATTGTTCATTGCCTATTTTGAAGTGGCATGTATAATGAGTTCTGTTTCCATGAAACCAAAACCCAGCACATTGACGTATTAATCTTGCAGATGATGCGACGTTGCTTGATTGTATTATATAATCTACCAAAAAGTTGCAATATTCGAAACATCTATTGGGGCATTCTTCATCTAAATTATCGATATATGAATAAGGTTCTATAAATTCTTTTGTTTCTTCAGGCAAATTTTCAAAATAATCTTGGTAGAAACGATGATTCATGATAATATTATTTTGAAATGTATATCCATTATTTATACATCCAGATACAAATGTTGAAAAAAATATAATATACTTCATTTACATTCACCAACAAAAAAAGAATCAAACAAGGAAACCCGATAGGATTGTATAAAGGAATGAGACAACAATTATTCGACGATGTCTTCGACTTGTCTTTGCAAATAGGCATTTTACCAGGGTTTGCATCAAGGGTTTCTATGTGTACTAAAAGTTTGAACAATATTTTAAAAAGACATAGTTTCTATTGGAATTATGTTTCAACAAAACTCTTGTTGTGGAAAAAGCCAAAGTTTCATGAACAAGTAATATCAGCATTTCAAAATACTAGAAAATGTAGAGAGTGTGGATCGTCTCTTTGTTATAAAGTGAAGACAACTCAAAACAGTAGTGTATGGTTATGTGTAGGATGTACAGAAGAAAAAAATGGATATAATGAACTTTATACAAGAATCCAGGTATTTAATGGAAAGAATGTATGGAGTCATAAAAGAAAGATCTTATCAAATTTTACACTTGCAAAAAAAGGGCGCAATAGCAGACATCTTTATTGGCGTCATGAGGTGGAGAAACACAAAAGAGTGGGTAAAAGAATACTTCCTTTTTGATTTTAATAACAATTAGTTATGGTAGTTTTCGTGAAACTGAAAAATATAATCCGGAATTATTAGAATAACAAGACTTTTTCAATATGTCAATTGAGTTCATATAAGATCCATTTATGCACAAAATCTTATCCCCGATCACCAAACCAGAACTAAAAGCCGAACTCAAAGGATCAATAAACACAATGTCTCGTTTATCATCGATAATTATACCAAACTCATCATTCTTGTGTACAAAAAAAGTATTTGATGCAAGATTGTGAGTAACTTGACGAGCTAAAAAATTCATTTCCACCATCCATTTCATTTTTGTGTAATGTTAAAATATTTTCTGTGTCAAATTAATAAAAATGAAAAGTGTAGTAACCGCATGTGAAAAAGTAGTTTCACATCTTTCCATGCTTTGTAAAAAAAATAATACAAAAAGTTTATTATTGAGTGTAAAAGGTGGTGGATGTAATGGATTGAAATATTCTATAAAACCTTTTTTTAGTGAAAAGGAAAAATATGATGAAGTAATAAATTTTGGAGATTTTGACATAATTGTATGTGGTAAAAGTCTCATGTATTTAATGGGAGTAAAAATGAGCTGGAATGAAGATTTATTGGGTTCTGGTATAATATTTGAAAATCCAAATGCAAATTCAAAATGTGGATGTGGAGAAACATTTTCAATAAAATAAATATCACAAAAAAAATAAAGTATTTATAATAAATGTTAAACCTTTTTATTTATAGTGTAATGTCTTGTAATATCATATTTTTAAATGAAAGTGATGCATTATCAAGATTAGAACAATCTGAATTAATGAGAACACCATTAATCATAAAGGGTGCAATGAAAGAACTAAATAAAATTACACTAAAAGAATTCAAAATGAAGTTTGGACATCATAAAGTTTTAGCAAAACGGACCAATTATTATTCACACTTGGATAAAGATAGATTTGGTACTTATGAAGAAAGAATGGATCAAAATGATACTTCTCCAAAAAATAGTATACACATTAGTATAAAAGATTTCATCGAGAATGCCATGAGTCATGATAGTCTTGTTTTATTTGACAGAGAGCCTGCTATGTCAATACTCGAACAAAAATTGCTTGATGATTTAAGATATATACAAGGACCTCGTATTCTAGATAGAGCAAAAGAAACGCAATTTTTATCACTCGGGGGTGGTGTAAACGGAGTGAATATGGCAAATCATGGTTTTACATGGATTGGATTAATATCTGGTAAAAAATTTTGGGTTGTTGCACCTCCTGAAACACAAAGACCAGAGGAAGTTGAATGTTATAGGGATGTTCAAAGAATACCTCACATAAAGGACACAATGAGATGTGTTCAAGAAGAGGGAGATATAATAGCAGTTCCAACTGCATGGTGGCATGGAACTTGTAATTTACACGATGATACAATAGGAATTGGAAAACAAGATAGTTGTGATCTGGGATGTCATAGTGAAGATACAGATGGTTTTTGTATCAACGAAAAAAAATACAAAACATGTTGGTTGCGATCATAATATGTGCAATCTCAGCATCTATATTTTTTAATTTTATTACAGGGTTTTTATGTTTTTCTCTTTATACGTGAACATAATGATATATTATCATCTAGTATGAATTTTATTGGCAATAAAATCCAAGATTTGTGAACCAAAATTTTATCATCTTCACACGATAATTTTGTAAGATGTGGAAGATTACTCCAAGGCACATTCGGCATATTATGATGTGCATTATGATATCCAACATTCCATGTGAAACAATTCAACCATCCGTGATAATCACCTGTTTCAAATTGCCCATCTTTATCGAATATATAATGTTCTGATACAAAATGTGACGATAATGGATGTAACCCAAACCCACCTGCTATTAATAAAGACAATAATAGAAACTGAAATGGCTTAATCCCAACCAAATGGTATAAAAATGTATCAAAAACAATTTGAATTATAAAGTTTATAATTAAATACCGTGTGATTGGCTGAGATTTTGTCAATACTGGTCTCAATGCATAAAATAAAATTTGAAAGTTATACCATACAAATTTTCCTAATTTACCACGAAATATCTTTGTTTCTAAAGCACAAGGAATGTCGCTGTCAATATTGTCACCTCCCATATGACTATGATGTTGCAAATGATAAAAACGAAATGATTCTGAAAACGGGAAAACAATTGGTAGATTGCAAAACATTCCGAATAAACGATTATGTAGAGTTTTTTTGAAAAATAGGTTGTGAGATATTTCATGCACGGAAAGGAAAAGAGCTTGTGTAATTGTTCCTCCAAATATATACAAAATTGCCCAATATTTCCATCCTGTAAGATTCTTCGTTAAAACTGCAAGTGAAAGTTGTGAAATTACAAGTATAAATGAAATGTATTTGCTTTTATATTCAGGGCCTATTAATTTTTTTACTTCGGGATGAGAACGAAAAAGTTCAGTTCTTTTTAAAGAATGTGGTTCGGTATCATTTTTCCACAAAAAATCTGTCATGTAACTTTAAAGTTTACTAAAAAAAAATATATGCGATTTAAATTCTATATCAAACATCTTCTTTTTGATTATTATAAGGACATTGCCTGAAAGTATGATTATATGACCCGCATCCAAGTTTTATGAGATTTCCATCTCTTTTTATAACCCTTATACATTTTGGTTTCCATGGTGTTCTCAATTCAGATTCATGATGTGCAAATGGGCAGTCGGAATCTGAACATTTTCCGAACTTGTGGTGCCAACACATTCTAGTTTTATACAACATACATTCAGATTTCCAATGACCTTGTTCTGCACAACGAAAACATGTTATACACTCTCTTTGTAAATGCACATTTGACGTGAATGCTTTTACTGACGCTGCTGTAACAGTTATATGAATATCCTTACCGATCGGAAGTTTTTCACTCATAAAACATTATTTCTAATATAAATTAAAATTATTTTTATTTTTTAAACCGCGTTTATACTATTAAGACTGTAATTTTCAATTGTTAAACCGTCTTCTCTCATATGTTGCATATGTGAACAACAACAACACCATATGGAAGTACATAAGTCATCTAAAGTATTACCACTAATATTACTTTTAGTTCTTAGTTTATTTCTCACTCTAAATACTAAGAATACTCCAAAAGTAATTAAAAGTATTAATGATAGCAGACCCCATATTACTCCGAAGACATTTGGTTGATATATGACATAGATTGGCACTGTTAATGCTAGTGAAAATGTAGACCATAAAAATAGTGTAAACAGCAAACAACATCCTTTTGAAACAATTCTTTCATACATTTGTGGTATACTTGTATTTGCACAAATACAACCAAATAAAAACATTCCACAGTCATCATCAAAACATTCACATATTTTAGTTTTCCAATTCGAATATATAGGTTGCTCACGCAAATTTCTTCTCTCACGCTGTGATAACACTTTTACTGACATTAATTTATTAATAACTATAAAATAATCTAAATCTTCTAAACTTTTATTTCATCGAAGGTCTCTTATATTTTTTTGAATTTTTAGAATAAACATTGTGAATGGACTGTGGATTTTATCTAATTTATTTTGAACCGTCACAATCAATTAAAAAAAAAATAAATGATTTTTGGATAGAACAAAGAAGAATTGCTTTTAGAATAAGGGATTACTCAGACAAAGAAGGCGAAATAAAATTTTATGAAAAATATATTAAACCTACAGAATATAAAAAAGGTTTGAAAAAAATAAAGTCTGAAACAATTATTTTTCAACCATCCGAATATAGAAAAGATGTTATTCATCAAATTAATATGTAAAATTAAAGTTAATTCGTTTTTTTATCACCAGATTCTTCACTTTCAGTATTAGGTAATTTTGTTTCATTTTCACCATCATTTTCACCATCATTTTCACCATCATTTTCACCATCATTTTCACCATCTTCACCTTCTTCTTCTTCATCATCTTCATCATCTTCTTCTTCATCATCTTCTTCATACAAGTGTTTTTCCATCTTAATTAAATATGGCTCCAACATTTCGAATTCCTTTACGATGGACTTTAATTTTTCATCAACAATGGCATAATCTAAAAATGCATACCAACAAAAGTCTGCAAGTGTAGGATAATTAAATTCTTCTATAAAACCAACATGTGTAAATGATTTATCCAAGCATTCTAGTTCTTCTTTTATTAAAGTTTTATATGTTTCTTCTGTAAATCTTTTTTCTTCAAAACGTGTATGAATCTCAACCACTTTAAGATAACGCTCCAACCATTTGTCGATTGCTGAACAATTTAATATGTCTTTGTTTGGGTAAAGGTAATGTGTTCTTCCAATATACTTTAAAATAGAAAGAGTTCCGTTTAGTTCTATCCCATGATTGTCACGTTCTAGTAAAAGACTACTTGTGGTTCCATATTCTTCATCTATTTGTATGATAATTTCTAGGTATTTTAAGATATAAGGTACTGGATCAAATGAACATTTTGATCGTGTATATTGCATCAAATCATATTTGGGATTTTTGTTTGATACATTTTCTACATTATTCTCAGAAGAGAAGAGTGCTCCCATGTTTGATATTGAAGGAAAATATAAATAAATCTGATTAGAAAAATAAATAAAATAAACTGGTTACAAAAAAAATACGCCATCAGTAGGGTTCGAACCTACGCGGGCTGTGCCCAATGGATTTCAAGTCCATCTCCTTAACCACTCGGACATGATGACATTTTTAAATAACAAAAAAAAAATTTGTTATTTAAAACCGCACATTCATGCATTTTTTTTATATTTAAAGATGCTGACAAGTCATACCATAAATCATTGTATCCATCTCAACTCAAGAATAAATGAGTAAGATACAAATAAATATTTACCAATCTTTATTTGCTTTTTCAGATTTGAACCATCGGTTCTTCCTCTTCTTCTTTTCATTAAAGTCCATAGTTTCTCTGTGTCTATTGTCATGATGTATCAGTTGAAAATTTGGAATTTCTCTCTGCAACTTACAACCAGTTAATACTTGTTGTATCATTGCATATGTTGCAGCGGGATCATGATATTGTCCTAACCATACTTCTATTTTCGATATAGAACGTGTTAATGTGTTTTTATTTACAACTCTTACACCAAGTGCATCCAATTGTCCACATACTACACTTGCAACTAAATGTTTCCATATGATATTTGCATCCGATTTTTCAATCTCTTGTCGACATCCCCATTCACACCCGTAACAATTATTTTCATCTTCCCACTCGGGTTTTATATCTTCTTTAAAAATGCTGTATGCAGAAACTTTTTCACTCTCACACCATATTTCATTTTCTAAAGATAAAAGTGTGCCCGCATCTGGAATATTATTGAACAAACGCGCCCATCCTTCACAAGAATCAAAATCCAGTACTTTCTTGTATGAGTTTAAATATGTATCACTTTGACTATCGACATGTATGTAATATGTCCATGTATTCATCAACAAGTGCTCATCAGATTCCATTTCCATATCTAATAGTTTTTTTAATTAAACTGATTCTTTTTTGTTTTTTTTATACGCTCTTTTCTTTGAAATAGTTTTTCGGGGACCTTTTTTGTCCTTCATACCCAAATTACTTATTTTGTACAATATGATATCTTCACCAGGCATATTTTCCAAATTTGGAATACTGTCCAAACACTCCCAAAATGAAGATACGTCATGTAAATGCGCGTGGTCATCGTCGTGCTTCATGATGTGCGATTCTGTTTGATCCACTTCCAACCAAGATACTTTTTTGTCATACATCAACACGTCCAATGCAGACACACAAGTGTGAAGAAAAAATAATGTAACCCAACGAAAACGCTTGAACACTCTTGGGAACTCTGAGACTCTGAGACTCTGGTACCAAATATATTAAAAACTATTTCTAGAACGTTTAATATTTTTTCTCGAAGTAATTAAACACTTGAAAATGTTATGTGGTTCTAATGTATTATATATCTCTGCAAACGAATCTGGAAACTGCTCAGTACTCAATCGTGACAATAAAGTTTTCAAAGATAAAACTCGCATTTTCCCTAATTTTTCATTGTAAAACTCAAATCCTATTTTTTCATAATACTTTTTCAAAAATTCTTCATTCTTCTTCCATATGGATAAGAAAACAATTCCATCATTATCATTATTTAAATGGTTTAAAGCAGTATATAATGCAACTTTACCGAATCCAGATCCTCCCGTCATAACAAGCTCTACCTTGTACATATTTCTATCAAAAAATGAATATGTTTTCATAAACTCATCAAATATTTTTTCATCTACATTCTGTGGATAAGTTCTTGTATCCATGAATAGTTTTATATCATCGTACTCCAAACCGTTTTTTTTCATGAATTCATCAATCTTATCACATTCTTCGTATAAAGGACAATCTGTTTCTTTGTTCGAACATGAACGACACTCATCTTTCACACAAACTGTACATTGTGCAATTATTGTTGAATTTGTAAAAGAACTCAAATGAATATTATTGTGAAATTTATTTGTTATATTCGTTTCGTAGATATTTGATACAATACATTCTTCATCTTCTCGCATGTCGTCTATCATTGACGCAATCGATGACATACTTTTTACACTTTCTTTGTCATAATGTTTTAACAATTCTTTTACTAAACTTTCACTACTCATTTTTTTATATAAGAGATTATAGAAAGTTTAGGGACTTGTAAAAATATAAATCGTTTCTTTTTTAAAATGTGTAAGTAAAAGATGGGATTCATCAAATTCACATTTGATGGCAGCACATTATTTGTAGAAACTTCAAGAAATTTCGAAGGGGTTGAAAATTTTATGAAACATTTCCAAAAAGAAATAACAAATCTTTCATATATTGGAACATGGGGTGTTGTCGTAGTTGATATAGATAGTGGTGTTTATGAAACGAATTTGAATGTTCGATCAAATGAAAATATTCATGATTTTCTTATTAATTATGGATACAAATACACCGATGATGTGTATATTAGGAAAATAAGTATCACAAAACGAAAAAAAAATAACAAAAACTATTCTAAAAAATTATAAAATCAGTTTTTACGTAAATTTTTTGTACATTCTTGTGCAAATACGTCTAAGGGTGCGTTTGTATTTGGAAGTGTAGTTATATCATCATCGTAAATTGTTTGTGTATTTAAATTCGATATTGATAAATCAAATACAGCAGTTGCAAACTCCTTGGTTGATCTTCCTTTTGTATATGCACCATAAAATCCTTCATTTTCTAATTTCATAGTTGCACTAGTTGCCACAGTATAACGTGGCCATATACAATTTGCTCTTATATTATTACTTCCATATGCTAATGTACCCAATGTCATTGAATATTTTGAAATTGTGTATTCTGGATGATTTGATATCCAATCCAACCTTCCTAGACGAATTGGTGGGGATATTGTAACAATTGTTCCGTTTCTTTTTTCTAACTCTGTTTTACAAGTTTTCATTGATAATAAACTTGCACGTGTATTTACCTTGTATAATAAATCCATTTGGTTTAATGTTGGATTTGTGTACAGTACAGACGCATTATTTATTAATACGTCCAAACCACCCATATATTTGATTGCTTTTTTTATTGATTCTTTTAATGAATCTGCTTCCTGAATGTCAACGGAATATGGAATTCCCATTGCTCCATATGACTCGACAATTTTTAAAGTTTCTAATAATGTTCCTTGAGTTTTAGGATGTGATGGGTGCTCTAGAGAACGACCAAATAATGCTATTTTTGCTTTATCCTTGTATTCTGAAGCGAATTTTTCCGCAATTGCCTTGCCTATTCCTCTTGACGCTCCGGTTACTAATACACATATTTCTTTATTACGAATTTGTGATACTTGAGTTGAAAATCTAGCCATCATTTTTTTGTCCAAAATTTTTTTAGAAATCTTTGTAATATTCATTTCTTTTATTTTTTAAATAATATCAACGATTATGGACGATCAGATTAAAGAAAAAATCAATAGAAAAGTAAATGGAGTGTATTCATGAATGGATAAAAGAAGTCAACTCGGATAAAGTTATCTTCTTTTGTGAAAAATGTGGTAAATTTAGTAATAATAAGCCTGATGATTACGTAGAAGAAATTGAAATAGAAGAAAAAGAAGAGGTTATTAAATGTAAACACGAATGGACATGTTTGGGAGATGGGAGATGCCATGCAGCGAAAGGAAAGGCAGGTGGTAAAAAATACAAAGCTTATAAGTGTAATTTATGCGGAAAGTTTCAACGCAGAACTTCATAATATGGTTGTGTATCTTATATTAGTTAAAAAATGTTTATATATAGAAAATGAAGTTGAAAGTGAAAAAGTTTAATCCACAAAACTTAAAGCCACATCGTATTTCTTTGATAGTTGGAAAAAGAGGTTCGGGTAAGTCAAAATGTCTTGTAGACTTGTTGTATAACATGCCTAAAGTAGATTTTGTTATAGGAATGGCACCTACTGAAGAAACAATAGAAACATTTAGACAATTTATACCAGAATCTTGTATATATCATCAATTTAACCAAAACAAATTAGAACAAATGATTGCACTACAACGAGAAATGGTTAGAAAAAAAATAGACAGGTCATTTTTACTTATACTTGATGATTGCCTTTATGAAAAATCAGTTTTAAAATCAACTGCGATGAGAGAGCTATTTTTGAATGGTAGACATTTACATATTTCAATGATAATATGTGCACAATATGTAATGGATTTATCACCAGATTTAAGAACAAATGTTGACTATATATTTGCGATGCGGGAAAATATAATAGCAAATAGAGCAAAATTACACAAGTTTTTTTACGGAATGTTTGAAAAATATGAGGATTTTGCAAAAACGATGGATGCAACAACTGCAAATTTTGGAAGTATGGTTCTTGATAACACGTCTAAAAGTAATGAGATTGAAGATTGTATTTATTGGTATCGTGCAAGAATAGATTTTCCTCCGTTTAGACTGGGAAAAGACATTTTTTGGAAACTTGATAAGAAGTGTAAAAGGATTGTTCAAGAATCCAATGAAACAATAGAAGAAATTACACAAATGAGAAACAATGATGATAAAAATAGCAAGAGAATAACAGCTGTACACACAACAGATGAGTCTGGTGCAATTGTCAAAAATAATTCAGTTGTATTTTAAATGGGACAAACTTTTACATATAATCCTTTTTGTGGGTTTCTTGTATTTACATTTAACACACATTGATCAGCATTACGAAATTGTATTATATGTAAATTCGGTGGAATTCCATTAAAACTTATAGGAATTTTATTTCCGTTTCGATAGGCAATATCCCAAACAGAATTTTCAGGTGGGTATGCATACTGAGCAGATGGCACGAGTTTACCATTTTCTATTATGATATCGGGTGTAGTAGTAGATGAATTAAAATCTTCTATTCGTCCATTATTATTTATATTTGGGTTGTTTGTCCAACAATTATCTACAACACTTTTGATATACGTAGAATCAATAGAGTCATCAAACGGTTTATGTGGGTCTTCTTTCCCCCATGATTGTATGATTGGTAATTGATATTGCCGATAATTTTTTATTTTTGCTACTATTCTATGTGGATGAGAAATAGACATGCACAAGTATATTGCATGTGTATTGCTATTTATCGAATCGTAGTTTATAATATCGAACCTGAAATTTTTATATTCTCTGGTAAATGTGTATGGATAAGTAACTAATGTTCCATTACTATGAACTGCTTCATAATAGTCGCATAAATCAGGCGGGGATGGATTTGGTGGTGGTGACGGTGGGGGTAGATGAGGAGATGGTGGTGGTGGTGGATTTGGATCGGGAGATGGTGGTGGTGGATTTGGATCGGGAGATGGTGGTGGTGGATTTGGATGGGGAGATGGTGGTGGATTTGGATGGGGAGATGGTGGTGGATTTGGATGGGGAGATGGTGGTGGTTTTGGATAGGGAGATGGTGGTGGTTTTGGATAGGGAGATGGTGGTGGTGGATGTGATAAAGTTGGAAGTGATCTTATTGATGAAGAAACATGAGAGGTGGGTGTTTTTGATGGTTGTGGTGTGTTGTAATTACATGACGATTCGTCCTTTAAATATATATAAAATCTTCTATAATCATCTACATTAATATGTGAAGGATATGTCAAACGTGTATAAAAATCTGGTCGATCACATACTGGAGGGAAATAATCTCTTTCGTTTCGTCCATCTGTTTCAAAATTCATGTAATTATTAAATAGAAATAATGTACATAAACGATTTAACATACCTATTGCACGACATTGTAAACGATTATAACATTCTTGATGACATGAAAGTAAATTTGTGGTGTTCAATGTAACTAATATTTCAGCACCACAGGAAAGGCCCGAACGTCCCCATTTATAAAGATTGATTTGGAATATTTCGTTCCATGTTTGAATCATAGTACATGTAGGAATATTTACCAAAGATTCAGAAGAAATGGATTGTGTCATGGAAGATGTAATACCAACTGGAGATTGAGGTGGAGATGGTGGAGGTGGTTTGGGTAAAAATGTATATGGTGTTGTTAATGTGATTCTAAAAATATCAACACCTAACGCAGTGGCAAAATCTAATTTTAATTGTTCTTCATTCGGATATTCGTCTGCAATATAAAATGATATACTTGCAGTTTTAGAAAGATATTGTCCAGGCAGTAATGGTGGTAAAGGTGGTGGTAAAGGTGGTGGTAAAGGTGGTGGTGATGGTGATGGCGGTGGTGATGGCGGTGGTGATGGCGGTGGTGATGGCGGTGATGATGGCGATGGTGGTAATTGAGGGGATGCCTGTAATTCTATTTGTGCATTCATATTTTTGTTTTTGCCTCCTTGTGTACAAGCACCACAAGTAAAGGGACATTTGTTTCTAATATAATACATATCTATGGTTCCAAATATACTCTGAGCTATTGTTACATTACAAAGGTCATGACCAGTATTACATGCATTTTTCATATTAGAACACTTGCTTGGAGTACATGTCAATTGGTCTCCATCTGCGTCATTACATTGTGGATATGATAAATAATTTGAGTTATTTACTTGTGTTTTTGATGGTATAACTAATAAATTAATAAACAAGATATACAAGAGTTTCATCTTTAATATTAATTATTACAAAAAAAACGATCAAACAAATTATCTGTACATAATTTACAAATAAAAAAATAATGAAAAGAATAAAATATGGATACTAAAGTGCACATTCAGAACTCAATTTTTGTAACGGTTGGTCTGATTATTCTTACTGTGTTATCAAAAATTTTGACAGATTCACCACATAGTCTGAATACACAATCTGGTGTAAAATTATTGAGTTCAGCTCTCAAATGGAAAAATATTGCATCCCAGGATTCTCTACCATTTGTAAAATTACAACACCTAATATTAGCAAGTTCTTACTTAAGTGCTGCCAGACAAATTTCAAAAGATTCTGAATTGGAAAATATTACGGGTGCTGATTTATTAAAGTTTAGAAAGGTTTTGGAACAGCAGTCTCAAAGTACAATAGAAGCTTTGAATAGTAAATGTCCCAAATTGAGAGGGAAACTCCACTTGCTAAACACGTATTAAAATAACCAATTTTTTTTTCAAAAATTCCCAAAACAGACGTTGAAATCTATTTTGTGTCTGGATCAAACACAGCGACACCTAGTACCAACACCAACAGTAAGCTCAGAGATGTCTACCATTCTTTCCACGACGATGACCACCACGCTTTCTGAGGACCAGAACGCCGTTTTTAATGAGGCGGTGATTGCTCTCTCGGAACTTTCCGATAATAATAAGGAGATTACTATCTCAGGAGATGAAGTTCTTGATCTCTATGACACTCAGATTATGAACAAAGAGAAGGAAAAGGAAGTCTACAATATTCTCATGGATCTGAATTCCGCAAAGAATTTGGTGGCGGGACAGAAGCGTAAGCTTGAGAACTCTTCTGAGACTTCTATTCCCAAAGTCCGTAAGCCTCCAATTGCCACCAAGTGCTGCAACCTCTGCAACAATACGTTTCGTGTTGCGGCACCACAAAAGAAGTGCATGGATGCAAACTGCAAGGGAGAGCTTGTAGTCCAAGCCAAGGAACCAAAGATTCTCAAACGTCCACCTCCCATGTGCTCCAAGTTCTGTACCACGTGCGACAAGATGATTGAGAATATTCCTACTGCATGTATGAAGTGCACTCAGTGCAATTCCGCACTTGAGAAGGTGGAAAAGAAGAAGGCACCACAAGTTGTTGTGGCCATCCCCGTTCATCCCAAAAATGATGGATTGTAGAGTCGAGTCGTAATGCACGGGGTTGGAGTGTTAAAAATGTAAGATTGAATAGTGTATTTCAGTTATTCTCTCAAAAAATCCTAATTTAAAATCAGAATATAACCGTGCACAATAAACTTATGAAAAAAATGGAAAGTTTTGGTTACCTCAAAGTGATAATGGGGCCGATGACTTCTGGTAAAACAACAGAGTTAATTCGTGAATATAATAGACATTTACATTGTGACTTCAAATGTTGTTTTATAAATCATAAAAGTGACATAAGGTTTGGAAGTGATGAATGTGATTTTACATCAACACATAACAATATAACGGTTAAGAATACCACAACTTGTAAAAATTTGAACGATTTTTTTAATTTTTATGACAATCCTTATGAAAAAAGTGAAGAATACGATATTTATTTTATAAACGAGTGTCAATTTTTTAAAGATTTATATGATTGTGTAGATTGGTTGGTGAACTCTAAGAATAAAAGAGTTTACGTCTGTGGGTTAGATGGTGATTTTAGACGACAAAAATTTGGAACGTTATTAGATATAATTCCTCTTTGTGATGATGTTTTGAAAATAAAAGCACTTTGTAAAGAATGCAAAGTTGCTGATGCGATTTTTACATATCGTAATGTGGAAAATGAAGAGCAATTTATGATAGGTGATACTGCTATTTATGAAGCTTTATGTAGACGTTGTTATAACAAAAAAATAGGTTTAGTTTAGTTAAAGGTAACAATTTCTACTTATTTAATGTGCTTGATAATTTTGTTCGTATAAAGAATACAATAATTAGTGTAACTAATATACCCATGGGTATTGTAATGCGGAGAATATTAGGGTCCTCCATCAAAACTGCATGATTTAGTACGATTATTGAAGCGAATATTAGTGTAAGAAGTCCTACAATAAGAGAAATACTATTTATAAATAGTTTTGAATATGATTCAAGAGATGTGGATGCAACATTTTCCGCAATATCTTCTGAAATTTTGTTTAGTTTAACTTCATCAACTTGAAGATCTTTTAATTTTTCACTTATTTTTTTTGAAGCGTCGGCTACTTCTGGTGAATCAAATATGGTTGAAAGTTTTTCCATTTTATTACTATTATAAAAAAAAAATATGTTTAACAATCAGTATTTTTTTTTGGTTATTATATTAATCATATATATTATGGACTGTACACATTCAACGAAACGTCAAAAAAAAGGATCGAATGATCCTAATATGGTACCATTAGAAAAACACATTGAGATGAAACGCGAACAGTTGGTATCAGAGCGTGAAGATGCACCCAAACTTCGGATTTTAGCATCTGAAATAAGAGATAAATATAATAATGTAAACAGTCGTTGGCTTTATCGAGAAAAAAAGGATATGTTATTAGAAGCAAATGAACTAGAAAAAGAAGCAGATATTAGAGAATCAATGGTAAGAGAACATGAATATGAAAAAATGGTAGTTACGTATTTACAAACTTATAATCAAAGAATAGAAGTTGGTATAAATAATAATGGATCTTCAAAGAAACGCGATACTATAGACGCGTATGTAAAGCAAGCGGATATGACTTCCCAAAGACAAGCTGCACTTGTTAATGAATATTTAGCAGAAATAGGAAAATCACCACCACGTGTAGTATTATCTGTACGTGACGAGTGTCCAACATGTGATGCAAAACTATTGCTTTTGCAATCAAAATCTCTGATGACATGTCCTGAGTGTGGATATTCATCATCGTATTTGGATGCAACTACGCAAAATACAAGTTACGATGATACAGTGGAGTTTTCAATTTTTAGTTATAAACGTGTAAATCATTTTACTCAATGGATTGCTCATTGTCAAGGAAAAGAAAATTACGAAGTACCAGAGGAAATATTATATAAAGTTATGGAAGAATTGTATAGACAGAGAATAACTAATACAAAAGATATCACACAAAAAAAAGTACGAGAAGCTTTGAAAACATTAAAACTTAGGAAATCATACGATCATGTTTGTCAAATAACAAGTAGGATATCAGGTATAAGACCACTTAGAATTTCTGCAGAAACTGAAGAGGTATTAAAAAGAATGTTTATGAAAATGCAGCCAGTTTTTGAAAAGCATGCACCAAAATCTAGGAAAAATTTTCTATCTTATTCATATGTTTTATATAGATGTTTTCAGATATTGGGTCTTCACCATATGTTGGATGGTTTAAGTTTATTAAAAGGTAAGGAAAAACTCGCCCTTCAGGATGAAGTGTTTGTGAAAATTTGTAATGATTTGGGATGGGAATTTAATCCGTAAAATTTCTTTTATAATTTATTATAAAAAGAATGAAGGAAACTGTGACAGAATTCGAAGAAATATTTGATGATGCAAGGCACTTACGAAGAACAAACGAAGAAGTATTGTGTGTATTGAAGAGAAAGATTGCATCTTTGAATAAAAGTCAAGCACATGAAATTTTTAAGATTGTAAACAAATTACAATACGAAAAAAATCTAAAAAATATTGTATTCGACATTTCTACGGATTTGTACAATGTTACACAGCGTGATTTTTAGTTATATTTATTCTGGAATGTTTATATTATTTGTCAAGAAATATGCCTTGCATCTCATATACTTTTCTTTATAACTACGTGCTTTTTCCTTGTACATATCTAGTTCTTCTTGTAGTGAATCATAAGTTTCCAACTTTCTTTTCTTTTCATTTAAAATTTCCTTTTTTTTTTCCTTTTTATCATTCCATTCTTCTTCCGTATATGCACTTTTGCTTCTTTTATCTACTTTTGGTTTATTCATAGAATCTTCTTTTGATAGTTCTTCTTTTGCTTCCTTCAAAGCTTGTTTTTTATTGATTGGTACCCAATCAGGTGTTGGTTCACCATTTGCCATACCTTCTGTAATATACCCATGATTCTTGATTTCGTTCAAGCCATGACTCAATTCTCTATCTATTTCTTGCAAACAATTCTTTAGTTTTTCAATGTCCGGTGATGAACTGAAATCAAATTTATGTTCTAGTAGACTTCCAACTGTTTCTTTTAGTTTTAGCATACCTCCTTTCATATGGATGGGAAGGTCAGCGTCGTAGATAACAAGTGCGTTTTCCATGTTGGATCAAATGTGTGTTTCTAGTCGTCTTGTGTTTTGATGTAGCGAGTTACGGCATCTGAATATTATACAGGTATTTCAGATGTATTTATAAATTAAAATCTGAGACATATCCAAAAAATACGATGTTGGTTTTAATTTTTGTGAACTTGAAGTGCATCTTTTTCGTAAACTTGAAGAAATCCCGTTATGAACATTATTGACACGTTGGATATGTTGAACACGCTTCTGATAATTTCTCTTCTGTATTTTTCAGTGTTTAAAAAACTTACAAGAATTGACATTTAAAGTTATTATTTTTTTCCTTGTTTAATAAAATGGAAAAGAATATACAACATTCTTACAATACCAGGCAAAGTAGCAAGAATAAAAAAAAATCAAACTTAAAAGAAGAGATAGTAACAAAAAAATCATGGAATAATTCGGTTGGACACCCAATATGTGATGATCCTGATGACGGTGATCATCCTTTATGGAAAGTTGCAAGTATAGAAGAAAAAATGAATTTAAAAACAGATATTTCAAAAGATTAAAAAAACAAAATGATCGGAGTGGGGTTCGAACCCACGAGGCTTTCGCCATGTGATCTTGAGTCACACCCCTTAGACCACTCGGGCATCCGATCTTATTTTATCGATCATGTGACGGGTTTACCCACCCCCCTCCTTTCCTTACCTTTTTACACATTCTAGTTAATTTTTTCTGCTTACTTTGAACTTACCTACAATGTTTTTAACATATTTTTTTTGCCTACAGCGAGATTCGAACCGGTGAACTTGTGTTTCTAATTCTGCACCCTCCCTAACCACTCCGTCACATGATCGATTTTGATATGAGGGTGTGGTCGAGCATATACAAATAGGTTCCTCTCCCTCCCCCTTTTTTCCATTCCTCCCCCCTCCCGCTTTTTTAAAATTTCACCCATGTTCCTTTTATAGAATAAAAAGTAACGGATAAATTATAAATACTTTTTAAAGTTTTTGAATACATGTTTATCATCTCCTGATGTCACATTTGTACTCATGCGACTATTGCAGCATATTGTTTGTAAAAAAATGAAGGCGACTTCTTCTAATAAAGAATTCTGCAAACCTGACTTTTTTCAATCCTCCACAACATGTACACATGAGAAGTGTATTTTATAAAGTTTTCAATAAACAAATGAGACATGCTTGGGAAAATTTTGTATTCCGAGGGAAGAATACAAAAAAAATAGAAATTGATGTTGACACAGAAACTCAGTTTATTAAAAAAATAGAAAGATATTTTAATGATAAAAATGTAAAATACTCACCACAGTTTAATACAGCACGCACAGATGCGTATGATCAGCTTATAAACAAGTTTAAAAAAATTTATTCAACGTATAGTTATTTAAAAACAAATGCAGATACAATCGGTTCTAAAGAGATTTTAAGTATTGTCAACGACAAAAATATGTTTAATTTTTTCATGTTTACAACAGATATTCCTCAAGCCGAAATGATGACATTTTTAGAAGTTATAACAAAAGATTGGGATTCTCTTGTAAAGAGAATACTTTTTAAATTAAAACGTGAAGAAGAAGAAAAACAAAATGCCCCTCCTGAAAAAGACGAGGTTTTTGAACGTATTATGGCATACCAAAGACAAAAAAATAGAGAGTTGCATGAAGTTTACGAAGAAGTTGATAGACTAAGAGTTCAAAAAAACGTATATATGAAAAAAATAGAAGATATTGACTACCAAATTGAGGAGTTGCTAAGTTCATTATGAAAAAAAATTGTTAGATACAAAATATTACAGCACACCTAAAACTATTTTTTTTTCATAACATCCTCCATATTATTATTTGTTTTCATTCGTCGTTTGGGTATATAACGTTTTTCTATTGAAGCATATTTGCTTCTCGATCCTTTACTTCCTTTTCCCTTTATTGTACCATCTTTTTTATAAACTTTTTCTAAAACACTAATGGTCAAATTCGATGTATCATATTGATTCAAATTTTTGAATCTTCTTATTGATAGTCCATTTCCTAAAAATAATGCATTTTGATCGTATTTACCAAGCCATCTTGAACTATAACCTCTCATTATAAGGTATCTCCATAAAATGTTTGTACAGAGTTTTATTTGAACCGGATCTTTGTTTTTTTCGACATTGAGAATATAATTTGCAAGAATAAGTTGTCTACTTTGGTTGGTTTCAAGAGAAGAACTTACCCATTTGTAATCATTGATGCTATTTAATAAATCTGTATTTTCTGGTTCGTTGATAATTCTATACGCTGCTACATATTGCCTCAAAGGTTGTGGTATATTTTCAATATCACAATTTACAAAATTTAAAGCGATATTGCTCCATAGGGTGGGTACACCAATCCAATCGTCTGGTAGATATGAATAATTCCAATTTTCCGGTGCTCTTTTGGGTTCTTCGTCCCTTCTATCCAAACGCTCTATACCCAAACATTCGAAAGAATTCACGTTATTATCTGTGACAAAGACACTTGAACCCATTCTAAAAATATTAGCACAGATTGTATGCAAATTACTGACATCACAGTAAAGGCTTGCGACTAAACCATATTCATCATCACCATTTTCAATTTCTTCGATCGAAACATTTAATTCATCCATCCTTTCTTGAAAGGATGTTTCATCAGAAATATTGGTTGCATAAATAGTCACATGGGTCTTTCCATGTAGACGTGTAAAATCTGCATGACCCTTTATCAAACCAACAATTCTTAATGTTCTTCCTATCCCTCCAATTACCGCATTCTTTTCTTGTCCATAATTTGAAGGAAAATTCAATAGTTCTACTTCTTCGTATTCGTGCAAATTTTCAATTTTTGTTGAATGTAAATCATAATCAAACCAAACATTTCCCGTTTCTTCATCATAAATTCCAATATTCCCTTTAATATTGTATGCTTTAAAAACTTTTCCTAGATTCAACGCAGGTAGCGTTCTTGTAACTTGTCGTGCAGAATTTACCTGCATTGTATAAAATGTTTGTTCCCTTTCTCTTAGGCTTTGATCCACAATATAAACAATTGGTCCAGTTTGATTGGTGGAATTATTATTGGTTAAAGGATAACAGACATGTTAGATTTAAAAAAAATATTTTAGATGTTATCATGTAAAAAATTTCAATTGTCAATAAATAAATGTCAAACTCTTTGGGATATATTTCAAAACGTAATACTATTTCTTATAAAATTAATATAGAAAATTCTGAAAATATTTTAGAAAAAAAAACAGAGTGGAAAAAACCACTATTCTTTTTACTTTCACTGTCTAGTTATTTACTTGCTTTTTTTATGGGAATTTATTTTATACCAACCGAAATAATATTTAGAATAAGTAATTATAACGAAATATCAAGTTTATTTTTAGCAATGTGGGGTTGGTTTTCTAACAATATTGGTTTCATATTTTTAACATGGATACTACCTATACCATTCGGAATATTTATTCCATTGAAATATACGGAAGCACCTTTGGCGATTTCCGCAGTTATATTGACATCAATGATGTATATAAGTTTATTTCTTCCATATGAAGGCGAAAATTTTATATACTTTCTCAAAAATACATCCGAAGCATCTTATATGTGGTATGATTATATTACGATTACAACTGTAACATTTATAACGCAACCATTTTCATTTATTATAATTTTTCTTGGTCCAACGGTATGTGTAACATGTGGAGAGTATACAACAAATAAAAGCTTTTTGATATATTTGTTAGTATCTTTATTAAGCATTCTTATTATTGTACAGATTTCACAAAGATTTATCAACGATAATGGAGAATTCTTCCTATTGGGATACAAATCAAAAAGTTATTTTGCCACTCTTTTCCAGTCGAGTATGATTATAGTATGGGTACGATGTTTTCATTTAATTTGTAGGGATTGTTATAATACTTTTGTAAAATATGATAGTAATTGTTATAGAATAATTGCGGTATTGTGGGTACTTTTTGGAACAGCACTCGTAGAAATATGGGTATCATCTTCTTGGGCATTGCATCTTGCATATACATCATTTATGGTATTGGAAAAAGAACCAAATTTATTATCCATACCAATTGTTGATAAACTATTTTCCAGAATAAAAAATACGTTTATACCAATTAAAAGTTGATAATATTTTTTCTAGATATAAGAAAGAATGTCAAATCTGTACCATATTATTCAAAATGTTCCAGATTCACAACAACCTTGGTCTTATCAACCTACTGTTGTAGATAGAGATTTGTGTACTCCGACGGCATTTTCTTCTCAGTTCAGATATTTTTATGATATATATAATCCACATCTTAAATTCAATGACGCAATGCAAATCCCATTCACAGTTCCTGTTCCCGATTATCAGTATGACTATTCTTATGGGTGGAGAGATTACGTATATGACGGTCCAACTATTCAGAGTAATCACTATAGTCATTCATGGTCTCACATTTCAAGTCCTAATATACCTTCATTTTCATGGTGGTTCAATACAAACGATAAAGGTGCAGTAGATTTAAAAGTAGTACCATCACAACAATCACAACATAAAGGAACAAAAATGTTGGATGCCATTCAAGGTGCTGAAGCATTTTATATGAATAGTATTTTTCATGGAATAATGTATGCATCAATTGGGAGAACAAAGTCGTCTTCCTCCCTCGGGTTCTATTCTTTTAATAACATGGTAACGAAAGAGTTGTTTGACAATACAGATCAAAAACAAACTTTCCAGTTTTTAAAAAATGCTATAGACAAAAATAAACCAGTTATATTGTTTCTAGATTCATATAATTGGGCTCAAGAATCTACATATGACAATGACAATATATATATTTACAAATTGGGTCCACACCAACTTAATAATTATGATTTACAAGAAGAATATAATACTGAAGCTGGTATAGGTCATACAGTTTTACAAGTCGGTTATATTGAAAACTATTTATCATGTGATTGGTTGATTGTTCAAGATAATGATCATTTTACATCACAATATATTGCGTTTCGGTTCGAATGTTCTTCCTCCAATAATATTCCATTTCAATCAAGAACTTTATGGGATGCTCTTTTAGGAACATTTTTCTTAGATGTGGATGGATTATCACCACCTACTCCACCATATTCCCCCAGCCCCCCTCCTCCTCCCCCTCCTCCTCCCCCTCCTCGTCCTCGTCCTCGTCATCCCTGCACATGGCCGCAATGGGATGGCCGCATGCTCTCTCCACAACAGCGCCGACGATGGCGATGGCAAGGGCGGTGCCGACGAGGATGAAGAGCCCCGAGAGATGCGACACCTTGAGGCGAGCCTCCTCCACCTGACGACGGATGGCAGAGTGACTGTGTACGAATCATAG
>MDTA01177746.1_pt1 | contig 32186 bp, 34 predicted proteins | sample 811151 | NCBI WGS metagenome assembly MDTA01 (sample SAMN05326648, study PRJNA326480) | marine metagenome | isolation source: seawater | place: Indian Ocean: South | collected 2010
AAGACTTGACACCTCCCCGCCCGGACTCGAACCAGGAACTAAACCTTAGGAGGGTCTTGTTATATCCAGTTTAACTACGGGGAGATAATTTCTTTTAATTTATAGTATAGTATCTTTTATGAACATTTTATCAATTGATACATCTGGCCTCTCTTTTACTATAACAGCATCTACGAATAACGAAATTATATCTTTTGTTGGAAAACCTGAGATGACATCCAGTGAAACTGTCTTGATAGAAATTGATAGATTAATAAATCATTTAAAAATATCTCCAAAGGATATCAACACGATCATTTATAACAATGGCCCTGGAAGTTTTACTGGAACGAGGGTTTCCTCAGCCATAGTTCAAGCTATTGGATTCAGCAATCAGTGTCCTGTTTATGGAGTTAATTCTTTAATGCTTATTTCATATAGTATTTATAAAGCAATAGGTAAACAGAAAATACAAGTTATTAAAAGTGCATTTGGAGATCAAGTCTTTCATGGTCTATTTAAAGTTGATAAAAAAAATATCTTATCAGAAAGTCAAGTTACAACATCAACACTGACAGATGTATGTATTGATACTAATTACTTTTTAGTTTCTGATAACAAAGTAATAATTGAAAGAGAAAAACATTGCCATCTGTTAGGTAAGGTTATGGGTTCAGAATTACTCATTGAATATTTCCATAAATATGTTACTAAGAAAAAGAAATTTTATTATGAAGATGCATTACCTAGTTACGCTGGGCATACTATTTAATTATTTCCCCAACCTTATTTCCTACCCTAATATCTTGATCGAGATTAAGGTATTTTGATAATTTTAATTTATTGTTAAAAAGAAGTATGACTGTTGAACCTGATTTAAACATTCCTATTTCTTGACCTTTATTGAATAATAAATTTTTATTACCATATTTAGTTGCAATTATTTTTTTTGGCATAGGTGGAGAAATCTCGCCTTTCCAAGTTGTTTCTATGGAAGAAACATTAATTGCACCTACTAGGATAACGGAAAAATATATTTGATCTGATTTGAAGTGACAGACTAACCTTTCATTTCTTGAATAAAGATTTGGAATACTCTCAACCGCATGATCAGAAACACTAAATAATCTTCCAGGGACATGTAATGTTTTCATCAGTTTTCCATTAAAAGGAATATGTACTCTATGATAATCTTTTGGTGATAAATAAATTGTAATAAATGACCCTTCTTGATAAGAGTTAATAACATCTTCATCAAAGCATAATAATTCATTAATCTTTGTTGTCTTGCCTTTAATCTGAAGGATTGATTCTTGCTTAATTTCACCAAATTGTAAAATTCTCCCATCACAAGAAGATACAACTGCTTTTTTTGAATTATCTATTCTATGAACATTACTTTTTAACTTTCTAGTAAAAAAGTCACAAAACGTATTATATTTATTAATGTCTGTCTCTATACATTCTTCCATATTAATCTTAAAAATCTTTATATAAAGTCTTATAAGAAAGCCAGTTAGAGGATGATGTGTTCTAGTTAAAATATATGTAAACCTTGAGACTAAATGATGAGGAATAATATATAGCCAGTATGATAGGACTAGATTTTTTATTTTTTTTAGTGATTTAATCATTTATTAAGTATGTTATAGGTATGTAACAATCATTTGTAGCCCATTGTGTTAAATTTATCAGCAAATATATGATATTTTGTCTATAATGCAATAAAAATAGATTATTATGTCTGGCAATACTTTCGGGAAAATATTTAGCGTTACGACTTATGGCGAGAGTCATGGGAAAGCCCTTGGCTGTGTTATTGATGGTTGTCCACCAAATATAAAAATTAACGAAGCTGACATTCAGAAAGATCTTGATAGAAGAAAGCCAGGGCAGTCAAGATATACTACCCAAAGAAAGGAAGACGATAAAGTTGAAATACTTTCTGGAGTTTTTAATGGAGTTACTACAGGCACACCCATATCTTTGATAATATATAATAAAGATCAGAAACCTAAAGATTATTCTGAAATCAAAAATAAATTTAGACCTGGTCATGCTGATTTTACATATCAGAAAAAATATGGAATAAGAGATTATCGGGGAGCAGGCCGATCTTCTGCTAGAGAAACGGTAGCTAGAGTAGCAGCTGGGGCTGTTGCAAAGAGGTTTTTGAACACAGTTAATAAAATTAAAATAATCGGCTATGTATCTCAATTAGGTGAAATTAAGCCAGATAAAATTAAGTACTCTGACATAGAAAAAAACCCTTTCTTTTTTCCAGACTCAGGCAAAGTTTCAGATTTAGAGAAATATTTGACAGCTATAAGAAAATCAGGAGACTCCATTGGAGCAAAAGTTTCAATAGTCGGTAAAAATATTCCGATTGGAATTGGTGAACCAGTATTTGATAAACTTGACGCTATTTTGGCGCAAGCAATGATGTCTATTAATGCTGTAAAAGGAGTCGAAATTGGAGCTGGGTTTGATGTTGTGACACAAAAGGGATCTGAAGCAAGGGATGAGATAATGCCAGATAAATTTCTAAGTAATTTTTCTGGTGGAACTCTAGGTGGAATTTCTACTGGACAGGACTTGATTGTTAATATTGCTTTAAAACCAACATCGAGTATCCTTATACCAGGGAAAACAATTGATATCAGAAATAAGTCAACAACAGTAAGAACTAAAGGTCGACATGACCCCTGCGTCGGTATAAGAGCAGTGCCTATAGCTGAAGCAATGATGGCGTTAACACTTTGTGATCTATATCTTAGAAATAAGGCACAAAACTTTTAATTCAAAGAATTATGAGTAAAACATTATATGATAAAATCTGGGAAGAGCACTGTATTCGTGAAAATGATGACAATACTTCTTTGATTTATATAGATAGACATTTAGTACATGAAGTAACTTCACCACAAGCCTTTGATGGTTTAGATATGATGAAAAGAAGTGTCTGGAATAAAAATTCTATTCTCGCTACTACTGACCACAACGTGCCAACAATAAATAGAGATGTAGGTATAAAAGATCCTATATCTAAAATACAAGTAGATACTCTCAGATCTAATTGTAAAAAACATGATATTAACCTTCTTGATCTAAATAACAATAAACAGGGTATTGTGCATGTAATTGGACCAGAACTAGGATTAACTCAACCAGGTATGACATTAGTTTGTGGTGATTCACACACATCTACACATGGAGCCTTAGCCTCTCTGTCTTTTGGAATAGGTACCAGTGATGTTGAGCACGTGCTTGCTACACAATGTTTAAATATGTCTAAGGAGAAAAACTTTAATATTAAAGTTATAAATAAATTAGATAACTACATATCATCTAAGGACTTAATATTATACATTATTGGTAAAATAGGTACTTCTGGCGGTACAGGATATACTATCGAGTATTCAGGGGATGCAATTTCAGACCTAAGCATCGAGTCAAGAATGACAATTTGCAATATGACTATTGAAGCTGGAGCAAAATCTGGTTTGATGGCCTTCGATGAAAAAACTCATGACTATCTCAAAGATAGAGAATTTCTTCCTAGCAAAAGATATTATGAAAAAGCATTGAAGTATTGGGAAAACTTAAATTCAAGTGAAAGCGCTTTATTTGATAGAACAGAAGTCTTTCGTGCTGATGAAATTATCCCACAAATCACATGGGGAACATCACCTGAAATGGTTGTGTCAGTCAATGACAATATTCCTGATATTGATTCAGTTAGTAATAAAGAAGAATACTTAAATGTTATGAAATACATGGGTCTAGAAGGTGGGACACCGATTTCTGCTATTAGCTTAGATAAAATATTTATTGGCTCATGTACAAATTCTAGAATTGAAGATCTTAGACAAGCAGCTGAAGTAGTTAGTGGAATGAAGGTTGCAAAGAATATAAAACAGGCAATTGTTGTTCCTGGTTCAGGTTTAGTTAAAGCTCAGGCAGAATCTGAAGGTCTAGATCAGATTTTTATAAAATCTGGTTTCGAATGGAGAGACCCGGGCTGCTCTATGTGTCTTGGCATGAATGATGATATTTTGTTACCTTTTGAAAGATGCGCATCTACATCTAATAGAAATTTTGAGGGAAGACAAGGAGATAAAGGCAGGACACATTTGGTAAGTCCTGCCATGGCTGCGACCGCTGCTATAAAAGGGCATTTCTATAATGTGATGGAGTTTATGAATGAAAAATAATCACTATAAAGGTCAAGTAATACCATTTAATAGAGATAACATAGACACTGACTTAATTATCCCTAAGCAATATCTGAAATCAATCAAGAAATCTGGTTTCGGCCCTTTTTTATTTGACTCACTTAGATATACTTCGACATCTACTTTAGATAGTAATATCAAAAGAAAGATTAATCCGGATTTTATATTAAATAAAGTTCCATATAAAAATGGAAAAGTATTAATCTCCAAATCTAACTTTGGTTGTGGTTCATCGAGAGAACATGCTGTATGGGCTATACAGAACTACGGTATAGATGCTGTTATCGCAGAGAGTTTTGCGGATATTTTTTTTAGGAATAGTTATAAAAACGGGCTACTTTTAATTAAACTAGATAAAGATGTTATAATATCTATTATAGAGCAAGCTCAAAAATCAAATAGCTATATAGTTGAGATAGACCTTGAGAAAGAGAAACTCTTGATTCCAAATGGTAAACAAATCTCATTTGTAATTGATAAAAGTTATAAAGATAGAATTATGTTTAATTTAGATGATATTGAGATGACATTACAAAATAAAGATCAGATTAGGTCTTATGAAGAAAAGATGAAAATGAAAAAACCATGGCTTTTTGATAATGAATAAAAAAAATATTTTAATTTTTCCAGGAGATGAGGTTGGTCCTGAAATTACCAATGAGTGTATAAAAGTAATTGACCTTCTTAATCAATCGAAAATATCAAACATATCATACACTTTCTCTGACATCGGCGGTTCAGCTCTTGATAAATATGACTGTCCAATAAGAAGTGAAGATATTGATTTAGCAAAAAATTCTGATGCAATACTTTTGGCATGCGTAGGCACTCCAAAATATGATAATAATAAACGCGAATCTAAACCTGAGTTTGGTTTGCTTCAATTAAGGAAACACCTGAATTTATTTATAAACATAAGGCCTATTTTTGTCTTTAATACTCTTTCAGATTATTCATCTTTAAAACCAGAACTAATTAATGATCTCGATATTGTTATAATTAGGGAATTGATAGGTGATGTTTATTTTGGAGAACCTAGAGGCTTCAAAGATATGAATGGCGATAAAGTTGGTTTTAATACTATGCAGTATTCAACCTCTGAAGTTGAAAGAATCACTAAATTTGCTATTGATATTGCCAAGAAGAGAAAGAAAGGTATTACCTCTATTGATAAAGCAAATGTACTAGAATGCTCTCAGCTCTGGCGACAGACAGTAGAAAGAGAAATGTCTATGCATAAGGATATAAGTTTACAACATATGTATGTTGACAATGCTGCAATGCAAATAATTAAAAATCCAAAACAATTTGATGTTATCTTAACTCCGAACTTATTTGGAGACATCTTATCTGATGCGGCATCAATGTTGACAGGGTCAATTGGATTATTACCCTCTGCTTCATTGTCTGAAACTATTGGTATGTACGAACCAATACATGGATCTGCACCTGATATTGCTGGTAAAGGTGTTGTAAACCCTGTTGCCATGATACTTTCTTTGGCAATGATGTTTGAGTATACTTTTGATGAATTTGAAATATCTCAACTAATAAGAAAATCTGTAGACAATGTTTTAGCAGAAGGTTATTTTACAAAAGATTTATCAAATGATGATTTTCTGTCTACTTCAGAAATGGGTGATAAAATCGTCAAAGAATTAAAAAATAATGTTTAATAAAAAAGAAAAATATAATATTGCTATTGTAGGTGCTACTGGGATAGTAGGTGAAGCTTTGTTAGACATACTATCTTCAAGGAATTTTCCTATTGATACTATATCAGCACTTGCCAGTCAAAAATCAAAAGGCACTAAAGTTAAATTTGGTAATGACCTTATTAGTGTCTTAGCTTTGGATGAGTTTGATTTTAATAAAACTGATATTGCTTTTTTTAGTGCTGGTAGCGGCGTGTCTAAGGAGTACGCAACAGTTGCTGCATCAAAAGGGTGTGTTGTTATTGATAATACATCAGAATTTAGATATATAGATGATATACCCCTGGTTGTCCCTGAGGTTAATCCAGATGTTATACATGAATATTCAAATAAAAACATAATTGCAAATCCAAATTGTTCAACCATACAGATGTTGGTTGCACTTAAACCTCTTCATGATGAATTTATAATTAAACATATTAATGTTTCAACATATCAAGCTGTGTCAGGATCTGGTAAGAAAGGTTTACATGAATTACTAAATCAATCATCTGCCTATATAGATCAAAGAGATGTAGATAAAAACGTATATCCTAAACAAATTGCATTTAATGCGATTCCTTTTGTTGATTGCTTTATGGATAACAAATACACTCGCGAAGAGATGAAAATGGTCTGGGAGACTCAAAAAATCTTAGATAAAAAAATTTCAGTTAATGCCACTGCTGTAAGAATACCCGTGTTGGTTGGTCATGCTGAGAGCATATTTATAGAAACAGAAAAAGAAATTAATGATGAGCTAGCTAGAGAGTTATTGAGTAAATTCGATGGAATCACAGTTATAGATGATACCAAAGATATAGATTTCCCGACCCCATTTATACAAGGACATGGTACTGATGAGGTTTATGTAGGTAGAATTAGAAAAGGCTTGGATCAAAATAATACTTTAAATTTATGGGTAGTAGCAGATAATGTAAGAAAGGGTGCGGCTTTGAACAGTGTTCAAATAGCAGAAGCCTTAATTAGGAGTCAATAATGAAAAAATTGCTAGTATTTATTATTCTTGTTTTAGCGTTATTAGGAATATTGGAATATTTAAATGTCGTCCCTTCAAGACCAATAGGTGTATTATCATTGTTGGCGGAATCTGCAAATTTTATTAGATCATTACATATACAGTCATACTATATTGTTGTTCCTGATATATCCCTATCTGTCCAAGATATCTTAATTCTATTATTTATTCTTTTTATCGTTGGTTATTTATATGAAAGATTCCGTTCAATAGAACAGAATCAAAAAGTGATCATGAAAAGAATTAATGAAATTAATAAAAATAATACTAATTCAACTGAGACTGAGATGCGATCTGGTGATGAAAATATGAATGAAATTGCCTCAGAGATAAGAAATTTCCTTGAGATATTATCAAAATCAATTAATACAAATCAGACAACTCCAATTAGATCAAAAAAAGTAAGAAGAGTGTCATCTGAGGTAATTCTTGATAACACTTCTATTGAAGAATCCCCAAGAACACAATCAACAAGCAATGATATTGTAAACATAGATTCTAATGAAGATACTATAGACATCACACAAAACGAGGCGTCTGGGCCTAAAGACGAAATTAACTCACTAGATAATTTAGATGATAATAACCTATCAAAAATTGATTTGGCAAGAGCGCTGATACAAAGCGAAGAGATAGATAAAGCTCGTGAGGTTTTATTAGATATTATCAAAAATGGATCATCTCAAGATGCTCATGAAGCGAGAATTCTAAATCTTCAAATAAGTTAATGAGATTTGCTGCATCTGTCGAGTATATTGGAAAAAAATACTATGGTTGGCAGAGTCAAAATAATAAATCCACCAATACAATTCAATATCATGTAGACAAAGCATTGTCTCTAATTTCTAATCATACAATTAAGTCCGTATGTTCGGGTAGAACAGATACGGGAGTTAATGCAGTCAATCAAATTATACATTTTGATACTGACGCGGAACGCTCATCAAAGAGTTGGATTGATGGTTCAAATTCATTTTTGCCAAAATCAATTCGGATAAAAAAAATATATCATGTCGATAATGATTTTCATGCTAGATTTTCTGCTATATCTCGTACTTATAGATATTTTATTAATACAAACCCTAACATTAATATTTTTAATAGTGATTATGTTTGGACAATTAAAGATAAATTGATCATGTCTAGAATGAGAGATTCACTAAAGTACTTGCGTGGTAAAAATGATTTTAGTAGCTTTCGATCATCTGGTTGTCAATCCAAATCAGCCATAAGAAACATAATTAAGCTTTCAATGAGTAAAAGAAAAAATATTATTACATTTGAGATAGAAGCTAATGCCTTTTTATATCATATGGTTAGAAATATTATTGGAACTTTGATTGATATTGGTTCAGCTAAAATATCTCCGATTGATATAAAAAAAATACTTCAAGAAAAAGACAGAAAGGCCTGTAGTAAAATGGCTCCTGCTAATGCGCTTTTTTTATGGAAAGTATCTTATCCAAGTAAATATAAAATTCTTCTCAACTCTGAATCAATCTTAATGTAGAATTGATTTATGAAAACTCAAATAAAACTCTGTGGCTTTACCAATATTGCCGATGTAAAATATGCAGTATCTCTAAACATAGATTATTTGGGGATGATATTTGTTGATAATACTCCAAGAAAAATTAATACAACTGTTGCTAAAGAAGCAGTAAAAATTTGTCATGATAATAACGTAAAAAGCGTTGGTGTTTTTTTAAATCATGATCCCCCTCAAATACAAGCAATATTGGAAAATGTAGATCTTGATGTATTACAGCTTCATGGGTCTGAATTAATTAAGAACTATTATGAATTATCTAAAGAGATAATTAAAACAATTCATGTAAATGACATTAAAGATATTTCTAATCTTATTTCTGAAAATAATTGTTCTTATCTAGTTGATTCTACTGATCAGAATATGCATGGCGGCACTGGCTCAACTTTTGATTGGGACATCATAGGGAAAGAGATAGCTCATAAAGTAATTATTGCAGGTGGTTTGAGACCAAATAATATATTAAACTTACTTCGTAACTATAGCCCTATGGGTGTAGACACAAGCAGTGGTATTGAAAAATCTATCGGATTAAAGGACCATGATTTGATTAAAGATTTTGTAACTTGTATAAGGGACTATGATGAAGAAAAAAATTAAATTTAGTGACTATCCAGATCCATCTGGTCATTTCAATGACTATGGAGGTGTATATGTGTCTGAGACGCTCATACATCCACTAAGACAGCTGTATTCCGCATATAAAAAAATTGCTTGTACTCCAAACTTCAAAAAAAAACTTCAAAAAGAGCTTATTGATTACGTAGGTAGACCCACACCTATTTATTATGCTGAATCAATTAGCAAGTACTTAGGCAGCTCACATATTTACCTTAAAAGAGAAGATTTGAACCATACAGGTGCTCACAAAATTAATAACGCACTAGGACAAGCTTTATTAGCAAAAAAAATGGGCAAAACGAGAATAATAGCTGAGACAGGTGCTGGACAACATGGGGTAGCAACAGCTACTGCATGTGCAAGACTAAATTTAAAATGTGTTGTTTACATGGGTGCAGAGGATATACAAAGACAATCTGTGAATGTATACAGAATGAAATTATTAGGAGCTGAAGTTATATCTGTAGATTCGGGAACGAAGACACTTAAAGATGCACTTAACGAAGCATTAAGAGATTGGGTAACAAACGTAGATGACACTCACTACATTATTGGCTCTGTAGCAGGACCACATCCATATCCCATGATAGTAAGAGATTTCCAATCTATAATAGGTGAAGAGGCAAGAATGCAATTCAAAAGAGACTATAATTGTGTTCCTGATTACTTAGTGGCATGTGTAGGTGGAGGATCAAATGCTATTGGATTATTTCATCCATTTTTGAATGACAATGTAAAAATTATTGGAGTTGAAGCTGGAGGCTTTGGTTTGAAGTCTGGAAAGCACGCCGCACCACTTAGTGCAGGTAGTCCAGGTGTATTACATGGTAACAAAACTTACATTATGGAGGACAAATATGGCAGGATAAAAAATACACATTCTATATCTGCAGGTCTAGACTACCCCGGAGTAGGACCTGAGCATTCGTGGTTAAAAGATTTAAAAAGAGTTGATTATTTGTCTGTTACCGACAAACAAGCACTTGATGCATTTTTTCTACTTACTGAAAAAGAAGGTATAATACCTGCTCTTGAAACATCCCATGCACTATCATATGCATTTACTTTATGTAAAAAACTTAAAAATAAAAAAATTCTTGTAAATTTATCAGGTCGTGGTGATAAAGATATTGACACTATTGCAAAATTAAAAAATATAAAACTATGACATCACGCATACCTTCTATTTTTTCCAGAAATAAAAATATTAATAAAAAAACTTTTATAAGTTATCTTGTATGTGGCGATCCATCATTATCGGTTACACTGGATGTAATGAATGTAATGGTAAAATCAGGTGTTGATATTATTGAACTGGGCATCCCTTTTACAGATCCAATTGCTGATGGACCTATAATTCAAAAGAGTATTGATAGAGCTCTTAAGAAAAATATAAATCTTGATGATGTTTTTTCTCTTGTAAGTCTATTTAGAAAAAAGAATAAAAATACAGGTGTAGTGCTTATGGGCTATATGAATCCAGTGCATAAAATGGGAATTAATAAATTCGTAAAAAAAGTTAAAAAGAATGATGTTGATGGAGTTTTGATTGTTGATTCACCTCCAGAGGAGTCAATGGAATTAAATTGTTCTTTAAAAAAGATCAATAAATCTCATATTTATCTTGCGTCCCCAACTACAACAAGAGATCGCATGAAGAACATAGTCACTGAATCATCAGGATATGTTTACTATGTATCAGTAAAAGGTATAACTGGCTCTAAAATATCAGATGAAATCTCCATCGAAAATAATGTCAAATCTATAAAAAAAATATCTAAAGATACTATACCTGTGGCTATTGGTTTTGGAATTAAAGATAGTAAATCAGCTAAGAAAATGGCGACATTTTCGGATGGTATTATAATAGGAAGTTCTATAGTAGAATTGATAGAGAAGAATGCAAAGAACAAGAAACAAATGTTAGATAAATTAACTAGATATCTTAAAAAAATATCTCATTCAATAAAATGAGTTGGTTAGATAAAATTTTACCATCGAGGATTAGGGCTACTAAAGATGAGAAAGGTTCTGTTCCCGAGGGATTGTGGCATAAGTGCCAAAATTGTGGCGCGGTCTTATACTCAGCTGAATTTGATAAAAATAATCATGTATGTCCAAAATGTAATCATCATGAGCGTATATCGGCCCGAAAAAGAATAAGTATCTTTCTCGATGGACCAAACGAAGAATTATTTTCTAATTTTTCACCCAAAGATATGCTTAAATTTAAAGATAAGCAAAAATACCAAGATAAATTCGAGCAAACGCAGAAAAAAACTGGCGAGAAAGATGCATTGCTTGTCTTTAAGGGGAAAGTAAAAAAAATTCCAGTGATTGCATGTGCTTTCGAATATTCTTTCTTTGGTGGATCAATGGGATCTGTAGTTGGAGAGAAATTTGTAAGAGCTGTGCAAAGTTCTCTAGAATTAAATATTCCTTTAATATGTTTTTCTGCAAGCGGTGGTGCAAGAATGCAGGAATCTTTGTTTTCGCTTTTTCAAATGTCAAAGACAAGTGCAGCGCTTGCCGAATTATCTGATGCTGGTATACCATATATTTCTGTTCTTACAGACCCAACAATGGGAGGTGTTTCAGCTAGCCTTGCAGTTTTAGGAGACATAAATATTGCTGAACCAAATGCATTAATTGGATTTGCAGGTCCAAGAGTAATTGAGCAGACAGTTAGAGAAAAACTCCCTGAAGGGTTTCAAAGAAGTGAATTCTTAAAAGAACATGGAGCCATTGATATGATTGTAGATCGGAAAGATCATCCTCGAAAAATTCATCAAATTCTTACTATACTTGGATTCAATAATGAGCAGACGGTTTGAAACTATTGATGAATGGCTTGAATGGCAACAAACCGTCCACCCATTAAATATAGATTTTAAACTTGAAAGAATACTCAGAGTTTATAAAAAACTAAATATTGATAAAGTTGCAAATAAGGTTATCACAATAGCTGGTACAAATGGAAAAGGCTCAACTGTTTCTTTTATTGAATCCATGTTATTGAGTAATAGTAATAAAGTTGGAACTTTTACTTCTCCGCATATACTTAAATATAATGAAAGAATTAAGATAAACGGAAAGTGCATTGATGATAAGACTCTTTTAGATGTTTTTGACTTACTTGATAATATTCGAGGCGATGACACATTAACCTATTTTGAATTTGCAACATTAACGGCTTTTTACATTTTTAGTAAATCTGATATTGATGTTGCTGTACTTGAAGTCGGCTTAGGAGGCAGGCTTGATGCGACAAATATTATTGATTCTGATATATCAATCATAACCTCTATAGGTATTGATCATACTGAATATCTGGGGAATACCATTGATAGTATTGCTCTAGAGAAGGCAGGAGTTATGAGGCCATTTAAAAAGTGTATTTTTGCTCAAACAAATCCACCATCTGTTATATATAAGTATGCCAAAAACAAATCTGTAAACCTACTAGTTCATAACAACGACTATCATGTAAAAAGGTTAGCTACAAAATGGAAGATTAAATCAAAGAATCTATTAATAAACGATATCCCTAATCTTAAAATGATTGGTAATTATCAATATAATTATGCTGCGGCTGCAGTAATAGCACTCAAAGAAATATTACCTGAATCTGTATCAAATCTAGATAATGTTAAACAAACGCTATCTAAAACAACAATTGCAGGAAGATTTCAATGTCTTCAAAGTCAACCAAAAATAATATTAGATGTTGCTCACAATGAAGATGCATCTAAGAGTTTGTCAGAGAATATTAAAAACCTAGGCGCAAATAAGATAAACGTTGTGTTAGGAATACTCAAAGATAAGGATGTTTATAGTATCGTAGAACCTTTTTCCGATATAGTTAATAGATGGTACATCGGTACAATTAATAGCGAGAGAGGAATGAATTCCCAAGAAATTAAGTACACAATATCAACATCCTTTAAAAATAAATTTGATATTAAGACTTATAGTTCAATCTCCAATGCCTACTTATCAGCAAAAGAGGATCTTAATGATGAAACCGTTCTTGTTGTTTATGGCTCATTTTATACTGTTTCGGAAGTATTAAAAATACATCAGAGCGTATGTAGAGAAAAAAATGCCATTTAAGATAATTAGTTTAGTAGTTTTATTAATTTTTATATTTTATCAAAACATGACGTATCTGTTTACTACACCTTCTATTTCAGAAATAAACATACAAAATGAAATTTCTATAGATGAGACCGAAATGGATGTATTTAATAAAGAATCTCTTAGAGACATTACTGTAACAGAGACTAGGACCGAGGTTTGGGTCGTTTTGATTTCCTATAATGAAAGTTCAAAACAAGATGTAGGAAAAAAATTATTAGATTTAGGGTATCAGCCAAGAATAAGCACAAAAAATAAATATTTTTCGATCGGACCGTATACCAATATAAAGCATGCTAAAAATGACTCAAAAAGACTAAAACAATCCTTCGGTATTGAAAATCAAATTAAAAATATTAAATTTTGATGGAAATTGTAGATTTCATAATATTATTTATATCCTTAGTATATAGTATTCTTGGATTAATTAATGGTTTTGCAAAACAACTTATTTCTATACTTGGATGGTTGTTATTAATATTTATACTATTCAATTATTTAGATCACATCACTTATAATATAAGTTCTTTTATCGATCTTGGTGAATATAATAGAATACTAACTATAACAATATTGATTATCTTGACTTTAATTTTTATTTTTATCGTAAATTTATTTTTGTCTAAAATTATAGCATCAGTTTTATTTGGCTCTTTTGATAGATTATTAGGTATGATTTTTTCATTAGCAAAAGCACAGATATATATATTTATCTTTACTTTAATAATTATTGACACACCTCTAAAGGATGATGTTATAACTCAATCTGTTTTATTGCCATATTATATAGATTTAATGAAATATATATCAGAATATGACAATTCTCTCTTTAATACTTTTAAAATATAAATATAATTAGCATATGTGTGGCATTGTAGCTGTATCGGGCAATAAAGATGTAATTCATGATATATATGAATCACTCACTGTGCTTCAACATCGCGGGCAAGACGCTTCTGGTATTCTGACAAACGAAAATGGTAAAATAACACTTAGAAAATCACTAGGACTTGTAAGAGATGGATTTGATAAAAAGCATATTGATAGATTAAAGGGTAAGATCGGAATAGGGCATGTGAGATACCCAACGGCAGGTCATGCAGATAACTCATCCGAAGCCCAGCCATTTTATGTAAATTCTCCATATGGTATAGCCCTAGCGCATAATGGAAACTTAATTAATTCTGAAGACTTAAAATCAGATTTATTTGAGGATGACCTTAGACACATTAATACAAAATCCGATTCTGAAATATTGCTTAATATTTTTGCTCATGAACTTTATTTACATAGTCGCGAGGTGTTTACTCCAGATAGCATATTTTATGCTGTAGCAGGAGTCCATCGAAGAGTTAAGGGTGCTTATTCTGTGGTATCACTTATTACTGACAAAGGAATAGTAGCTTTTAGAGACCCTCATGGTATAAGACCATTGTGTTTTGGATATCGTGAAAACAATGGAAAAATTGAAACTATGGTTGCATCAGAGTCTGTTGCTCTAGACTCAGCAGGTTTTTCGCTTGAGAGAGATATAATGCCTGGTGAAGCAATATTTATAGATATAAATGGAAATGTTCATACTAGATTGTGTGCAGAAACAACAAGCCTTAATCCATGTATATTTGAGTATGTCTACTTCGCAAGACCAGATTCTATAATAGAAGGAATATCAGTATATAAAGCGCGCATGAATATGGGAACATCATTAGCTAAAACTATATCTAAATCTCTTTCAAAAAATGACATAGATGTTGTTATTCCTATTCCTGATACAAGCAGAATTGCAGCTTTAGAGCTATCAACGAAATTAAATATACCATTTAGAGAAGGATTTATTAAAAACAGATATATTGGTAGGACTTTTATAATGTCAGAACAAAATGAAAGAGCAAAATCTGTCAAAAGAAAACTCAATGCTATTAAATCTGAATTTAAAGACAAAACAGTCCTACTAGTAGATGATTCTATTGTTCGAGGTACTACCTCTAAACAAATTGTTGAGATGGCTAGAGAAGCTGGTGCAAAAAAAGTCTATATGGCATCTGCCGCTCCGCCTGTAAAATTCCCAAACGTTTATGGGATAGACATGCCAGCGAGTAAGGAATTTGTTGCCGACAACAAATCTAATGAAGAAATTGCTAAATTTATAGGTTGCGATAAATTATTTTATCAAAATCTTGAAGATTTAATTCTTTCAGTAAGTACAGAAAGTAAAAATCTAAAAAACTTTGATTCCTCATGTTTTAATGGCGATTATATAACTGGTGATGTTGATCAAGATTATCTTAATGAGCTTGATAAGATTAGAAATGATGTTGAGAAAAAAAGAGACAGCCAAAAAGATAATTCATTTGATGAAGTCGTCGTATATTAATTTAATATGATTGCCTCTATATATCAAAGATTATGATTGTCGTTAATATATCTGAACAAAATTTGTATTTATTACAAAATGATAATATTGTTTTCAAAAGTGAAGTATCAACTGCTATCAATGGTGTTGGTTGCCAGATGGATTCAAATAAAACGCCGAACGGACTTCATATAATTTCTTCCATGATTGGTCACGATAAACCCATAGGTACATTATTTAATAGCAGATTAGCAACAAATAAAATAATAAGAGAAGTTCCAAATGACAATAAGGATTATATTACATCTAGAATTATCCGCTTAAGTGGGCTTGAATATGGCTATAATAAAGGAGGAGATGTAGATTCATTTAATAGATACATTTATATTCACGGAACTCCTCACAAAGATAAGATTGGAACACCTCAGTCTCATGGCTGTATAAGAATGACCGATATAGATGTAATTCAACTTTATGATCTAGTTAAAATTAAGATGCTTGTTATGATAATTTAGTTCTAACCTATCAGTTCTATAGGATCATTTATAATTAAATCTGCACCCCATAAATTGAGGTTAGTGTCAGCATTTATAAATCCAAAATTTGCTACTATGGTTTTCATTCCAGCATCTCTTCCAGCAATAATATCTCTTTCATCATCGCCTATGTAAGCGATATCTTTGCATTGACACTCAATTATTTCTGCCGCCTTAAGTAGACCGTCTATCGCAGGTTTAGCATTTAATACCATATCGCCAGTAACCACGCATCCTAACTCATCCGTCAGCTTAAGACCTTCTATAATTTTGTTAACATATCTAGAGTGTTTATTTGTTACTATTCCACAAACTATTCCATTTGATTTACAATAGTTCAATAGTACATCTATATTTTTATTAAGCTTTGTATTGACAAAACAATTATTTTTATATTCCTCTAGAAATTCTGACCTTATTAACGATGAATCAACTGATCTTTTATTTATTTTAGATGCATACTCAATGACACCAATTGCGCCTCTAGATATATGAAACTTTAATTCTTTGCAATCAACACTCAACAAGTCATGTTCAATAAGCACTCTATTTAGAGCATCACACATATCTTTTGATGTGTCAGCAAGTGTACCATCTAAATCAAAAAGTATAGCTTTAATATTTGTATTATTTTTTAGCATGGAGGAAGTAATTTATAGAAGTATCACTAGATAATTCAAAGGATGATTTGAAAGGATTATATATAAAACCATTTACATCTTTCAAAGTGAGTCCTTGGTTTTCTATTTTATTAGATAATTCTGAAGGAGTGATGTACTTATCATATTGATGTGTACCAATCGGAATAATTTTCATAATGTATTCAGCTAATACCTTAGTCATTAAAAATGATTTCAAGTTTCTGTTAATTGTAGAAAATATTATATTTGTCCCCTTTTTAGAGAGTTTATTTATAACCTCTAGCAACTCTTCTGGATTATCAACATGTTCGATCATCTCAAAACATATGATTGTATCAAACTTACCTATGGATTTATTGCTAATATCAAATATTGACTCTTTGAGGTAGGTTATTTTTAAATCTTTCTCATCTGCATGTGATTGTGCAATTTTTATTGATTTTTCTGATATGTCGATTCCTGTAACATCTGCTCCAGATTTATGAATTTCTTCAGATAGTATTCCACCTCCACATCCAATATCTAAAACTTTTGTATTATTCAAATCAACTTTTGATTTAATATATTCTAGACGAACTGGATTTAACTTATGCAAAAATTTATAATGTCCACGAGGATTCCACCAGTCATATGCATATTCATCGAAATGTTTTTCTTGATCCATTTATTTAGTCCATAGAATAAATTATCTTTCCCGCTGACCATACATGAATCAAGCTTCTTTTGTCAAGCCTGTATAAGCTTGGAATGTCATTAGTACTTTTGATTAAATAATCTTTATTATATTGAAAAATATTAAAGCTAGCAGTAGTTCTTTTTTGTATTATCCCTTTATAAGTAAACTTTGAGAAAATATCAAACCCATTTGATGATATAAAGTCATATATGGCATTACTAAATTTATTTTTAGATTTTTGATTTGTAATAATCATTAAAAACTTCATGATTGAATAAGGATCATAAAAATTGTCGTCATCAATTACAATCATGAATTTTACTTTATTATCAATCAAATGTTTTATTTTATTAATTGTCGTTAATGTTTTTATATCTTTTTGAGGAATTAATAAAAGTAAATTTCTTTTTTTAAATATATCTAATAATGTATTCTCAAGATTACTACATAAACCACAAACTATATTATTAAAAAAATTTATTTCATCCAAGAAGTATAATAAATCATCTAATTTATTTTGATTGAGTCTGTTTAGTTCATCTATATCAATAATGATGCCTATATTTATTTCATTTAGTATTGATACAACTTTTGTTAGCATTTCTCTGTTAAAATTAGTTAAATTCTTTACAAATACTGAAAATATTATATTAGGATTCATTTTATAGAAATCTATATCTTTATTCATTTCATTAATTTTACTTTGTACATCACTCAATCCATCCAATTCAACAACTATTCTATAATTTACATGACTGTCTAATTTACAATTAAGTAAGTCATGATAGCTGGATGAATATATTTGTAAATTTGTAATTCCATGTGATATAAGGTTATTAATTTTACTATTTTTTTCTTCCAAGCTTTCACATGATTCGAGATTCAAGAATCCTTCAGCAAGTGAGGGCATAATAATGGCATTTTGATATTCTATTTTTTTTATTTTTTTAAAACGCTTATCAATATCTGATTTTTTAAGAATATCTGTTATCAGAGAACCCTCAATTAGCAGGCAATGTTCGCCACTAATGCTTTTATTTTTCAGATAAACCCAGTCTGCTGATACTATGTGCATTTATTCTCTCAGTTTGTCAGTATATATACCGTTTATAACCTATTTATGTTACTATATATTCTTGATTATGAGTTTAAAATAAGCCTTTTAATGCAAGAATATTCCCAAATAAAACTTGATGACGAAATGCGTCATTCCTACATAGAATACGCTATGTCAGTGATAGTAGGTAGAGCACTGCCTGATGTAAGAGACGGTCTTAAACCTGTTCACCGACGAGTTTTATATTCAATGCATGAGTTAAATAATGGATATAACAAGGCCTATAAAAAATCTGCAAGAATTGTTGGTGATGTAATTGGTAAATATCATCCACATGGTGATACTGCTGTCTATGATACGATCGTAAGGCTAGCTCAACCATTCTCGATGAGACATCCATTAATAGACGGCCAAGGAAATTTTGGGTCAATTGACGGTGACTCACCAGCAGCTATGAGATACACAGAAGTCAGAATGGCAAAACTGTCTCATGAACTTTTATCTGATATTGATAAGGAAACTGTTGATTTTAATCCCAATTATGATGGTTCAGAAAATGAACCAAGTGTGCTCCCCACAAGGATACCTAATTTGTTGATCAATGGCGCCTCAGGTATTGCAGTAGGTATGGCTACTAACATTCCTCCACATAATCTGAATGAAGTAGTTGACGCAGTAATTAGCATCATAAAAAAACCAGAATTATCTAAACCAGACTCTATAGATGAGTTTCTAGCTGTTTCAAATTTTAAAGGGCCTGACTTTCCTACAGGAGCAGAAATTAAAGATAATGGCGGAATATATCAAGCTATAAAAACAGGGAGAGGTTCTTTTAAAATTAGATCTGTTCATGAAATAGAAGAAAAAAGTGACAGAAGCTCAATAGTTATAAAAGAACTCCCATACCAGGTAAACAAAGCTAAGCTGATAGAATCTATTGCAATGCTTGTAAGAGATAAGAAAATTTCAGGTATTAACCACCTTAGAGATGAATCTGATCGAGATGGATTAAGACTAGTTATTGAACTCAAAAAAAATGAACAACCTGATGTTATATTAAGTAGCCTATATAAACAAACCAACTTGCAAATTTCTTTCTCAGTTAACATGGTATGTCTTGTGGATGGTGAACCATGTACAATTAGTGTGCCTCAAGCCTTAGATGAATTTATTAAACATAGAAGAGAAGTTATTACCAGAAGAACTCTTTACCTTCTTAAAAAAACATACTCTAAGGCACATATATTAGAAGGCTTAGGAATCGCACTTAAAAATATTGATGAAATGATAGATTTAATAAAAAAATCTAAATCATCTGATGAAGCGCGTAATAAAATTATTAATAAAACTTGGAAAATTGCAAAAGGAGAATGGGACTTAACAAAGCTTACTAATAAATGCTCTAAGTATATGATTATTGATGATAGCGTTGGTTTAAAAGAAAATAATTATAAAATTAGTCAAGCTCAGGCTCAGGCTATATTAGAAATGAGATTGAACAAACTTACTAATCTTGAGCAGGGTTCTATTTTGTCTGATTATAAAGATGCCATAACATCCATAAGCACATACTTGAAAATATTGTCAGATACAAAAGAGCTCAATAATTTAATGATTAATGAGCTTAATGATATTAAAGATACATATGGGCAAGATAGAAAATCATCGATATCGAAAGACGAAGGCTTGCTAAATAGAGAAGATATGATCAAAAAAGAGGATGTTATTGTAGTTTTAACCGATGCTAACTATGTTAAAAGAATGCCTGTTTCTGAGTTTAAAAGTCAAAAAAGGGGCGGCAGAGGTGTAAATGCAGCAAATTTTAAAGAGGGTGATAAAGCCAAGTTATTAGTTTGCGCACATACTCATGATACAATACTTTGCTTTTCAACCAAGGGCAAAGCTTTTTCCATAAGAGTATTTGATATACCAGATACTAGTAGGCAAGCTAGAGGAAAATCTATAAATAATATTCTTTCTCTCGATAGCGACGAATCTATCTCAGCAATTTTAGCGGTAAAAACATTCAATGATGATAGTTATTTATTTTTGACCACTAGGAACGGCATGGTGAATCGTATGGCACTCTCATCTTTTGCTAAAGTACGTAGTAGTGGACTCAAAGCTATACTACTGAAAGATAATGATTACTTATTTAATGCTATTTATACATGTGGAAATGATAGGATATTATTATCATCAAGTTCTGGTAAATCAATTATGTTTAGTGAAACACAAATTAGAAAACGAGCAAGAGGTACCCAAGGTGTAGTAGGAATCAAGATGGCAAAGGATGCTAAAATAATTTCTTCGTTGTCTCTTTATAGTAAACAACTTATTTTTGTAACAGAAAATGGGTATGGCAATAAGGTTTCAATTGACTCTTATAGCGAGCAGAATAGAGGAGGTCAAGGTGTTATTTCTATTAAAACGTCATCAAGAAATGGTGATGTCGTGGGTGCTGTGAATGTAAATGATAATGATCATATAATTCTAATAACAAACAAGGGTAAGACTATTAAAATATCAGCTTCAGATATGAATACTATAAATAGAAATACTCAAGGCGTCCGGTTACAAGATATGTCAGATGATGAAAAAATAGCAGCTATTTCTTCTGAGCATAAAGGGGATGAATAATCATGCTTAAAAAATATAGAAAAACAATTGATGATATTGATGAAAAAATATTAAAACTATTAAACAAAAGAGCCACTACTGCAAAACTAGTAGCTGAATACAAAAAAAAATCAAATAATAATATTATTTTTAGACCTGATAGAGAATCAAAAATCATACGCCAGCTAAGTGAAAATAATACTGGCCCATTGAAAAAAAATCATATCCACAATATTTATAGAGAAATTATTTCTTCATGTTTATCTTTGGAAGCAAATCTTAAAGTTTCCTACCTTGGACCTGAAGGGACTTATAGTGAGCTTGCAACAACTAAATTCTTTGGAAGCAGTATAATGCAAGATAGTAAAAGCAATATCCTAGAAGTTTTCAATGCTGTAAAAAATAAGACTAGTGATTATGGTGTAGTACCAATTGAAAACTCTAATCAGGGTAGTATTAAAACTACCCTTGATTTTCTATTGAAGTATAAGGTGAATATATGTGGTGAACAGAATATACCTATCAAACATTGTCTAATGTCTAAGACGAAGAAGATTGAAAATATAAAAAAAGTTTATGCTCATAATCAAACACTATCTCAATGTGCCTCATGGCTATCAAAGAATATGCCTAATGTTGAATTTATTGAATCAGATAGTAATGCACAAGCAGCTCTTAAAGCAAAGAAACTTAAGAATACAGCATGTATAGCAAATATAGGTTGTAGTGATATATACAAAATTCCGATTATAGCCAGAAACATACATGATATACATAATAACACTACAAGATTTATCGTTATCGGAAATTCATATGTAGAAAAATCTGGCGTTGATAAAACATCATTTATTATGTCTATACATAATAAAGCAGGTGAATTGTCTAAAATACTAGAAATACTTGCTACAAATAAAATCTCAATGACTAAAATTGAATCGATACCAACTAAACAAAAAAATTGGGAGTATTTATTTGTAATTGATATTATGGGTCATATTAGTGATAAAAAACTTTCTTTGTCATTAAAAAATATAGAAAAAAAATCAAAATATTTTCAACTACTTGGTTCATATCCAAAGAGCATAGATTAATGAATAAGAGAAATCTTAAAGAATATACTCCTGGATTTAATATAGAAGATGTTAGAAAGAAATATAATTTAAAAAAGGTAACTAAATTAGCATCTAATGAAAATCCATTTATCTCTGATAAGGTAAAAGAATTACTTAGGTCAAACAAAAATACCATTAATTTATATCCAAAAAGTCAGCCAAATGAACTTCATCAACAAATTGCAAAGATATTAAGACATAATTTTGGAGAAAAAAATATACTCATTGGAAATGGCAGTAATGAGATATTAGAATTTATTGCAAGAGCGAGACTTGACTCAAGATCAGAAGTTATTATACCAAAACACTCATTTCTTGTTTATGAAATCATATCAAAACTCCAAGGTGCTCGAATAATAACATCATCACCATGCTTAGATAAGAACAGCTGTAACTATTTGGGTGTTGATATTAATTCAATATTAAAAAAGGTATCTAGAAGAACTAAATTAATATTTATTGCTAATCCTGGTAATCCTACAGGAACATACATTGATCTATTAGAAGTTGAATCTTTAATTAAATCTGTGAGCTCAAGAATTACTATTGTTGTTGATGAGGCATATTATGAATATCTTGATAAGGATAAAGAAAGTGCTGTCTCACTAGTCAATAAGTATAAAAATCTTTTTGTAACAAGGTCATTTTCAAAAATATATGGGATAGCAGCTCTAAGAATTGGATATGGCGTATCAACAGTATCAAACATCTCTGATTTAAAAATATTTAAACAACCATTCAATACAAATGGAATAGCGCAAAATGCAGCACTTCTTGCATTGAAAGATAAAAAATTTTACAAGCTTAGTAAGGAAAATAATAAAACCTTACAGCAGAAGCTTATGACGCGTCTTGATAGTTTATCTATAAGATACTTAGGTAGCAACTGTAATTTTATTACTTTTGAATCTGGTAAATATACTTCACAGCTTTTCAATTATTTGTTAAAAAAAGGAATAATAATCAGACCTCTGAAGAATTATCAGCTTCCTAATTATTTAAGGGTGTCAATAGGCAGTAAAAGAGATATGAATCTATTTATCAAAAGCATGCAAAATTTTTATGAAAAAAAAATATAATAATATTTTAATTATTGGCTTAGGTATGATGGGCGTATCTCTTTGCCATTCTATTAAGAAGAATAATATAGCTAAAAAAGTTACTGGTTATGATAAAGATAGAAATGCTATCAAATATTCACTTAAAAATAACTTAATTAATTCTGGTTTAACTGAATTAAATAATATCAACGACGTTGATCTGATAATAATTTGTACTCCAATAGGTGCTTATGAGACAACTATCAATAAACTTATTAAAATAATAAGTTATAATACTATATTAACAGATATTGGAAGTGCTAAAGGTGAAACGTATCGTAAAGCCATTCTTAAATTAAAAAAATCTAAGATTTCATATGTAAGTTCACACCCTATGGTTGGTTCTGAGAAATCAGGCTCAAACAATTATATTAAGGATATGTATAAAAATCGTATCACATTCTTGATAGATAGAAATAGTCAAAATAAATCAGCGTATAGTAAAGTGAGAGACTTCTGGAGATCAATTGGATCAAATACATATGACATTAGTAGCAGAAAACATGATCTTGTTATGTCACAAACGAGTCATATTGCACATCTTTTGTCGTTTATGTTTGTAAAAGTCCTACCTAAATCAATTATTAAAAAAGATCTTTCACTATTAATGGGTGGCGGTATCAAGGAGCACATAAGACTAAGTAAAAGTGATTCAGATATGTGGTCTGATATTTTTATAGATAACCGTAAAAACTTAATTAATTCAATCACTAAGATAAATAAACAGTTATTAAATCTGAAAAAACTTTTGCAAAATTCTAATAAAAACGCAATTAAATCTTCCTTAAAAGGTGTTCAAAAGAAAACTAAATGAAGTCGTCAAATAATTTAATAATTAATTCATCACCACCTTTAATTGGAGAGATAAAGATCCCAGGTGATAAATCTATATCGCACAGAGCAGTTCTAATCGCATCTCTTGCTAATGGTAGATCAAAAATTGATAATTTTTTATTTTCTGATGACTGTATTTGTACAATTAAAGCTGTAGAAGATCTTGGTATAAAAGTAGATCTTTCTGAGCAATCTCTTTATATAAATGGCAAAGGATTAAGAGGATTATCATGTTCAGATAGTACGTTTAATGCTGGTAATTCTGGTACTCTCATGAGGTTACTAACTGGAGTGTTAGCTGCTCAAAATTTTTCGTCATCAATAAGTGGTGATGAATCACTCAGTCAAAGGCCCATGTCTAGAATTATAAATCCATTATGTGAAATAGGTGCTCAGATAGAGTCAAAATCTGGGAAAGCACCATTGAAGATTATTCAGCCACAAAATCTTACCCCTATAAATTATGTTCAAGAAATCGCAAGTGCTCAAGTTAAATCATGTTTGATTTTCACATCATTATTTATAGATGGGACTTCTACGTTTATTGAAAGTATCCCAACCAGAGATCATACTGAAAATCTACTAGAACATTTCAAATACCCAATAGAGAGAAATAATGGTAAAAGCACTATCCATGGACAATATTCATTTAATGCTAAGGATATAACTATACCTTCTGATATCTCATCTGCGGCATTCTTTATTGTTGGTGCACTGATAAATAAAGAGTCACATATCACACTCAGAAATATAAATATAAACCCACTTAGGACAGGTATTATTGAAGTATTGAAAAAAATGGGCGCTAGTATAAATATTTTCAATATCAAAACTTTATCTAATGAGTTAGTTGCTGATATAGAAGTTAAGTATTCAAAATTGAAAAGCATTTCCCTTAATGGTGAAATTATATCTAGTCTTATAGATGAATTACCAATTTTATTCATAGCATGTGCTTTGTCGTCAGGTATATCAACTATTAAGGGGATAGAGGAACTTCGATACAAAGAAAGCGATAGAATATTATCAATGCAAAATGGGCTTGAAAAAATTGGTATCAATGTAACCTCTACTAATGACTCAATAACTATTGAAGGTGGAAAAATTAGTGGAGCTGAAATTGATAGTTTTAACGATCATAGAGTAGCAATGGCTTTTGCAGTTTGTGGTCTTGTGTCAAACGAATCAATTACAATTAAAAATACAAAAAATATTGCAACCTCATTTCCACAATTTGTTGACACTCTTCGAGATATGGGAGCTCAGATATTTGAAATCTAATAAGACATATATAATTACTATTGATGGAACAAGCAGTTCTGGCAAGTCAACTATTTCAAAGATGTTAGCACATAGCCTTAAATTTAATTTATTAGATAGTGGAAAACTGTACAGAGCAGTTGCGTATGCAGCAAAGCATACTGGTAAAAGTATTAAGAACATAGATAATTATAATTTATTAATTTCTGATATTAAGCTTGAATCAAATACGAATACACATGATTATGAAATTATTTTTAAAAATAAAAAAATTGACCATATGCTATATGATGAAGAAATCGGTGAAATAGCATCGAAGGTATCAAAGATTCCAATTGTGAGAGAATGCATGTATCAAATTCAACATTCTTGCATACAAGGCTCAGGATTAATTGCCAACGGAAGAGATATGGGGTCTGAAGTTTTTCCAAATGCTAATTTAAAGCTATTTATAGATGCATCCTTGGATGTCAGAGCAAAGAGAAGGTTTGAAGAACTTAGCTCTAAAGGTCATGATGTAGTCTACGAGACAATATATCAATCCCTTCAAAAAAGAGACGAAAGTGATATGAATAGATCAATTTCACCACTCAAAGTACCAGATAATGCCGTAATTATTGATACTTCTGACGAGAAACCTGTTGCAATTGTTGATAAAATATTAAATTTGTATAATATTACATAAATTAATTAATATACGAGTATGACAACTGTATCAGAATTTGAAAAGTTACTTGAGATAAACATATCCAAGCTAAATATGACCCCCGGGGAAATTATCCCTGCCACAGTAATTGACATAAAAAATGATTTTGTTATTACTAACGCTGGCCTCAAGTCAGAAGGCATAATACCAAAAAGCCAATTCATAAATTCTAATGGAGAGCTTGAAGTCAGTATCGGTGATGTTGTTGATGTAACTCTTGACTTGGTCGAAGATGGATATGGGGAAACTATTCTTTCTAGGGAGAAAGCTAAAAGAAAAAAAGTTTGGTCTACCTTAGAAAACCTTCTAGATAGCCAAGAAACAGTATCTGGTAAAGTATGTGGGAAAGTAAAAGGTGGATTTACTGTTGAGCTGATGGATGTTAAAGCGTTTCTACCTGGATCATTAGTTGACGTTAGACCTACGAAAGAAACAGATTATCTCGAAGGTAAAACTCTAGACTTCAAAATTATAAAAATGGATAAAATCAGGAATAATATTGTGTTGTCCAGAAAAGCTGTATTAATGGATCAAAATTCAAGCTCTGAAGAAATAAAAGAAAAGTATGCTGAAGGAAACATAACAAAGGGGTTTGTTAAAAATCTTACAGATTATGGGGCGTTTATAGATCTAGGAGGCATTGATGGCCTTCTTCATATAACGGATATTTCATGGAAACGTATAAATCATCCACAAGAAGTTCTTAAAGTTGGTGACGAAATTGATGTAACAGTACTTAAATATGATGAAGAAAAAAATAGAGTTAGTTTAGGTATGAAACAACTTACAGATGACCCATGGGAAAAAGTTGAAGGTAACATTGAGCTGAATTCAGTATATGAAAGTAAGGTTGTTAATGTTGCTGACTATGGAGTATTTGTTGATCTTGGAGACAACATAGAAGGTTTAATAAGAACATCTGAACTTGACTGGACAAATAAAAATGTAAGCCCTAAAAAAGTTTTAAATCTTGGGGATAAAATAAATGTAAAAGTTATAGAAATAGATGAAGAAAAAAGAAGACTGTCGTTAAGTTATAAGCAGTGCTTACCAAATCCGTGGGAAGAGTTCTCTAATAATCATAAAAAAGGAGATGTGATTACTAGTGAGATTAAATCTATAACAGATTTTGGTATATTTGTTGGTTTAGAGGGAGGAATTGATGGACTGGTTCATATATCCGATGTTACTAATCTTGGCAAGCCTGAAGATTTCATAAGATCTTATAAAAAAGGTAAAATGATTGATACAATCGTTTTATCTATAGATGCTGAAAGAGAGAGAATATCCCTTGGACTAAAACAGTATACTGAAAATCATTTCGATGAACTCATAAAAGGTTTTGAATCTGGAACTGAAATACAAGCAGATATTGTAAGTGTTACAGAAACCGGTGTCTACTTGAAATTAGACAATAATTTAGTAGGCTCTCTAAAACTTCTACAAAAAGAATTAAAAGATATTCTCGAAAATGAATCTCTTAAACAAGCTGATAATATAAAGTGTACAATCAAATCGATTGATAAAAAAAATCATCAAGTTATATGTTTATTATCCAATGACGATAAATAAATCAGATATTATTTATACGATTTCAAAAAAAAATAACTTAAACATGCCTGATGCTGAATTTTCTGTTAAAAAGTTGCTTGATTATTTGAGTACAAATTTATATCAAGGTGAGAGAATTGAGATAAGAGGTTTTGGATCTTTTTGTTTACATTCTCATCACTCAAGAATTGCTAGGAATCCAAAAACTGGTGAAAAAATAGCCTTGGAAAGACGAAATACCGTGCACTTTAAGCCAAGCAAAGAGCTTAAAAATAGAGTAAATAATATATAATCTATTCACATCTTATCAATTTTCTTTAGAATACACTTATGGGTAAATTATTCTTTTTAATCATTACTGTAGCTTTAATCATTGGATCAGTTGTTTTGTCTACCTTCAATACTCAGTTAATAGATATTGATTTATATTTCAATAATTACAATTTGCCTCTATCTTTAGTGCTTTTGTATGCATTTATATCTGGTGCATTTATTTCATTAATTTATTTAATCGGGATAGTTTTATCATATAAGAAAAGGGCTAGGCAATTGAAAATATCTCTGGAAAATAATCAAGAAGAGTTGGATAACTTAAGAAGAAATCCATTAAGAGACGGTACTGAATGATAGAAATTCTAATTATATCAATATTACTCATATTTGCCCTTACATATTTTTTTACACGAAATGAAAAACAAACTGATAAGACTACAAAAAATATTTATAGTGCTGAATATTATCGTGGCTTAAATTATTTACTAAATAATGAAGATGATAAAGCTTTAAAAATATTTACAGACCTCATAGATGTAGATAGTTCAACAATTGAGACACATTTAGCTTTGGGTGGAGTTTATAGAAGACGGGGTGAATTTGATAAAGCAATTTTAATACATCAAAATTTATTATCTAGACCAAAATTAGATAGAAGTATAAAAAACCAATCTATGTATGAATTAGCTAAGGACTTTTTTTCAGCAGGCCTCTACGATAAATCAGAAAAGATACTTCTTAATTTAAAAGATAATTCTACATATCAACAGTCATGCAACGAGTACTTACTATTAATTTACGAACTTTCAAAGGACTGGGATAATGCAATTAACTTTAGCAAAAATCTTAAAGTAGAAAAAATAAGAAAAACTAAATTAAATATTGTTATGTCTCAATATTATTGTGAAAAAGCTAATGAGTATAAAAATGATAGTCAATTAAACAAGTGTTTTACAGTACTGAGAAAAGCACTAGATGTTAATGAATCCTGTATCAGATCATATGTTACTTTACTTAGCATAAATCTTTTAAACAAACCTTATGATTCTCTAGAAAATCTAACGAAGCTTTTACAAATTAATACAAATACAATACCAATTATATCTGAATTATTAATTGAATTATCTGTTACGCATCAAGATGAGAAAATTGATAAAACACTTCATGACATATTGCTTGGTAATTCTGAATCATCATCTTTTGTACCTAACATTTATGAATTGTTATTAAATATTGGAGGTGAGGAGTCTTCAAGACAATACATAAAATCTGTAAGAGAAAATGTATTTGCTGAAATATATGATCAGCTATATAAAGATATAAAACTTAATAATGATATAGATACCACAAAATTAATTAATATGATTAAAGATAACTTTTTAATTTTTAGCTGTAATAATTGTGGTTATACTTCTAAGGAGCATGTTTGGCAGTGTCCATCATGTAATTCCTGGGAGTCCATTTATCCCTTAACAATGGATGAAAGAATATTACTAAATGGTAGATAATAAAAAAATAATAGTAGCTCTTGATTATGACGATGAAAATTCTGTCTATGATTTGTTGGATAAAATTAATCCAAATCTCTGTCGAGTTAAGATAGGTAAAGAATTATTTACTAAATACGGGCCTTCTATTATTAATTCTATTCATTCAAGAGGTTTTGAAATATTTTTAGATCTAAAGTTTCATGACATCCCCACAACGGTTTATAAAGCATGTATATCAGCATTTTCTTTGGATATTTGGATGGTCAATGTCCATCTTTCAGGGGGATATCCCATGGTTTCAGCTGCCGCTAAAGCAAAAGTTGATGTTTCATCAAAAACAAAACTTATTGGCGTTACCGTATTGACAAGCTTATCAGATGAAGAATGTGCATCTGTTTATGGATGCTCAAGAGAAGAACAAATATCAAAATTAGAAGATATTGGTATTTCATCTTGTATTGATGGATTTGTATGCTCCCCTTATGATATAAGTAAATTTAAAAGTCACGAAATGATTTTTGTTACTCCTGGTATAAGAGTCACTGACACTATAGATGACCATCATAAAACAATAACACCTAAAGGAGCATTAGATCTAGGTGCTAATTATCTTGTTATAGGTAGAAGTATTACAGAAAATAAAAATCCGAACCTTTCGCTTGAAAAAATTATAGCTAGTTTATAATTTATTCATTAACATCTTATAATGATTGTCGCTATCTAGTTTTGCTCCATATTTTTGTATAATATGTGATGAACATATATTAGCAAATCGTATCCGATCAGTCTTATTTTTATTTTTAATCATCGCATACATGTAGGCTGCAAGAAACATATCTCCCGCACCTGTTAAGTCTACTGGTTCAACATTTTCTGATTTTATATGAATAATATTTTTGTTATCACTAACAAATGCTCCTTCATCACCAGATGTGATAATTACCTCATCAGAATACTCTTTTAGAAAATTCATAGCACTTTCAATATTTTTAGATTCTGATATGTTTAAAGCCTCTTGCTTATTACAAAATAGTATATCAAACTTCTTTCTAATTAATCGCATCATATTTTCTCTAAAGATATTTACTACATTAGGATCTGATAGTGTAATAATTTTTTTTACATTGTTATTATCAGCAATCTCTAAACAAAAATCTGCAACATTTGTCGTTTCATCAGATGTAACTAAATATCCTTCAACTAATAAATATTGTGAATTAATTATACTATCTGTATTTACATCATCTTTATTTAATTCAGCAGATACTCCGAGATGAGTATACATAGTTCTTTCATGATCAGGTGTTATAAGAACTACACATTCACCAGATATTCCATAATCAACTTGTTTTATTGATGTTCTTATTTGAATATCATCTAATGATTTAATAAAATTATCACCAACTTTGTCTTTAGATACTTTTCCAATAAAAGATACATCTTCATTAAACTGAGCAAGTGTGTATAAAGAATTTGCAACTGATCCTCCTGGCATCATTTTTACTACTCCATGTGTAGATTTTAACTCATTAGTCAATTTAAGATGATTTGAAGAATCATTTAATTCCATGCACCCTTTATTGAGATTTAGATTGTCAAGATCTTTATCTAAAACTTTATATTCGCTATCAACAAGCGCATTACCGATACCACATACTAGATTTTTTTTCATAATTTATATTCCTTATACCACTGATCGGACTCGAACCGATACTTTCTTGCGAAAAAGGGATTTTGAGTCTCTGTGTTAATCTGACAACCCCTTAGTCTATTGATCTATAGACTATCAGAAATCTATGTTTGAGTCATGTTTGAGTGCTTAACCTTGTGTTCAATTGACTTTATAAAAATCTTATGTAACATTATTAGTATTGATGACGTAATATCGAGCATGTATGGAGTGTCGTTATGGAACCAATTCACTTATTAATTATACCTATACTGTCCTATCTAATATTGATATATTTTTCTACACAAAAAACATATACTGTTTTTGCTAATGTAGGTGATATTATCAATACATTTCTTGCATTTGTTCTACCGGGAATCGTCATATGGTTCATGACTTATATAGAGATTAGTTCAGGAGATGATATGACTGCTCTCATTGTAGGGGGGGTTATTTTTCTCTTATGGTCATCTGCAATCATTAAGGTATCAATTAAAAAAAATGGAGGAGATGTAAAAATGGGTTCGATTATTGGTGTCACAAAAATCTTTGCATCATTAGTCATTGTAGTTCTTTCTCTTGGATTATTTAATGCATTATTTGGTGATAATAAACAAACGGGTTCAAGTGCTGGTGGAAACCTTGCAATGCTTTTATTAGTTACTTCAGTGTTTTACTTTTTTATAAAACTTCTTATAACTGGTGATAAAAGCACTAATCCAGAATTAACTTAAAAATTATTTTGACAGTTATATCCAATTAGCGCCTATCGCTGATTATTATTAAAGCATTCGTCTATTCTAAAGCAAGTTATGAGTAATAGAGTATAATTAAATTTTAATAATATGATAATGTTTAAATACCACTGATCGGACTCGAACCGATACTTTCTTGCGAAAAAGGGATTTTGAGTCTTCAAATCGATTCTACAACCCTTACAAACATTGACTCATATTACGCTAAAATTTTATGTTTGAGTCGTGTTTGAGTCAAATCTGCTTTAATATACTATTATACAATGTAATAATAGTGGTATTCATAAAAATATTTGTCTA
>MDTA01103436.1_pt1 | contig 32181 bp, 35 predicted proteins | sample 811151 | NCBI WGS metagenome assembly MDTA01 (sample SAMN05326648, study PRJNA326480) | marine metagenome | isolation source: seawater | place: Indian Ocean: South | collected 2010
AAGAGTAAATAAAATAGCTGATTTTGGATCAGGAGCTGGTTTACCAGGACTGATAATATCGATTTTTGACGAGAAGAGAAAATTTCACGTGAAATTATATGAGAAATCACCTGTTAAAAGGGATTTTCTAGCTAGAATCGGAAAAAAATTAGAATTAAAAATAGATATTATTGATAACGTTTACGTGAAGCCAATCAGCGTAGATCTTATTGTATGTAGAGCTTTTAAAAAATTAGATGCTATAATAAATATTTCACGTGAAATTGTGGAAAAACCCCATAAATTAATAATATTAAAGGGAAAAAATGCACAAGCTGAGATTAATAAAGTATCATTAAGAAATAATTACAGTTATAAAATGAAAGATAGCATTACTGATAATAAATCAAAAATTATTATCTTAGATGTTAAAAAATGAAAAATAAATCTATTTTAGCAATTATTAATCAAAAGGGTGGAGTTGGTAAAACTACCACAGTAATTAATTTAGCTGCTGCACTGTCCATTATGGGTCAAAGAAATTTAATTATAGATCTTGATCCACAAGGTAACGCAACTACTGGATTAGGAAAATCAAATAGTGATGAAACAAATAATGTTTACAATTTGCTAATAGATAAAGTCTCACTAAAAGATGTTATTAAAAAAACCGAAATTAAAAATTTAGACATAATAGGTTCGAACGTAAATTTATCTGGACTAGAAGTTGAAACAGCTAATGACTCAGAAAGAGCATTCACTTTAAAAAAATTATTACAAAAGAATAAAGAGCTTCTAACAAAATATGATAATATTTTTATAGATTGCCCACCTTCATTAAGCTTGCTTACAATAATGGCGTTAGTAGGTTCTGAAGAACTCTTGGTTCCGTTACAAACTGAGTTTTTTGCACTTGAGGGTATCACTCAACTTATTAAGACCATTGATCGTATCAAAGTAAACTTAAACCCAGAATTAAAAATTAGGGGAATATTATTAACAATGTTTGATAAGAGAAATAAATTATCTTCTCAGGTTGACAAAGAAGCAAGAAGCCATTTTAAGGAAAAAGTTTATAAAACTGTAATACCCCGAAATGTTAGATTGTCCGAAGCTCCATCGCATGGCATGCCTTGTGTAATTTACGATAAGACCTGTCTAGGAAGTAAGTCTTATTTTAAATTAGCGGATGAATTTAAAATAGTAAAAAACCAAAAAATAGAAAGTGCTGCGTGAATTCTACAAAGAAAAAAAAAGGATTAGGTAGAGGTTTAAAAGCGTTATTTGGAGATCAAAAATCTGATGAGATTAGGCAAAAACCTTTAAATAGTGCTAGTTTTAAAGCGAATATAAGTGATTTAACCCCTAACAAATATCAACCAAGAGTACATTTTGATAAAACTAAATTAGAGGAACTTGCGAACTCAATAAAAAAAAATGGAATTATACAACCAATAGCAGTCAGAGAGGAAAAAACTGATCCTGGAAGATATCAAATTGTTGCCGGAGAAAGAAGGTGGTTAGCTGCACAAAAAGCTGGCTTGCATGAAGTACCTATAAACATACTTGATTTAGATGACAATGAAGCACTTGAAGTAGCTATTGTAGAAAATATTCAACGTGATGATTTAAATATAATTGAGGAAGCAAAAGGATATCAAAGACTTTCCGATGAATTTGGTTATGATCATGAAAAAATAGCAAAGTTCATGTCAAAAAGTAGAAGTCACATTAGTAATACACTGAGACTTTTAACTCTTCCATCAGATGTAATTTCAATGATCGAGGAGGGCATGTTAACCGCAGGCCAGGCAAGACCATTAATTGGTTTACCTAGTGCCACCAACATTGCAGAAGAAATTGTTGCTAAAAATCTTAGTGCAAGAAGTGTCGAAATTCTAGTCAGAAGTCAGAAAGGACCACAAAAATCTGGTCAAATAAAATTAGACGCAAATATTTTAAGTGAGCAAAATAGAATACAGGAAAACCTAGGTATGAATGTAACTATTCAAAACAAAAAAAATAATTCAGGAAAAATTACGATTCTTTACAAAGATCTTGATCAGTTTCAATTAATTTCCAATCTTCTTAAGAAGAACTAGCTGTGTTACAGAGCTCAATTATTAAATTTTTCATCAGTATATTTTTATCAATTGAAGAATTTGATTTTATTCTGAGTTCAATCGAGTAAGTTTTTCTTAAAGCTATTTGCAATTTTTCTTTATTCCATTTTTTTGACTGATCTATAAGTTTTGCTTTTTCCTTCCAAAATACAGGTGGTTTTAAAGATGTAATTAAGTCCTCTAAGTTACCTTTTTTTTCATTTTTAAGTTTCTCAATATCGTTTAATTTATTAATCCTTTGGTTAATGGAATTTAGATAATATATTGATTTATCGCTTTCAAAGACTGTATCCGCCAAAAGTCTATTTGTTTTCTTTTTATTTCCACAAATTGCTTCATCCTTTAAAATGTTGAAATCATCATTAGTTCTTATATTAAGCAATTCCTCAATTTGACTTATATTAATTTTCTCATCAGCAAAACAATTTTGAATTTTGTTTATCTCATTATCTACCTTACTTCTGTCGATACCTGTATGCGCAAAAATTAAATTCAAAATTTCATTTGTTAATGGTTTATAACCCTTAAGCCTGTCTGAAATAATTCTTTTGATGGTAATCTCGCTATCATTATAGCATGGCACAATTAAGCATTCTTTAGATTTTTCAAAGTGAGATCTTAATTTAGATCTTTTATCGAGTATTTCAGAAAAAATAAAAACTCTTTCATCTGAAATTTTTTCTTCAATATTGTGAATCAAATCTATAATTTTATCGCTTGATTCTTCGACAAAAATTATTTTTTTTCTATTAAACAAAGATTGACTAAAGATTTCGTTTGAAAGGATGTCATTATTCTTTAATAATTCATCTTGAAACAATCTTATTATTTCACAATTTTTATTAATATTTGATATTTTTTCTTTAAATTCTTTTTTCAGACCATGATTTTCACCATAAAAAAGTGAAATCTTATAGTTATTAATGAGCTCAATTTTTTTCTCTAACTCGTAACTTTTAAAAATCATTTATTCTTGAGTTTATTAAATCTAAAATTTGATCTGAAAGCTTTCGTACTAAATTATCTATTAATTTTTTTTCATTACTTAAAGTGTCAGAAAAGTTTTCAGCAACTGTGTAATCACCATTTACTCTAACACTCTCATTAAGAACTTTATTTTTATTTAAAATATTTATCTTTAAATTTGTTATTAAATTTATCTCATACTTAGTAATTTCGTTTTTTATATTTTTTTCTTTAATTTCTTTCTTCTTTTCAGTATTTATATCAAGCGTAATTTGATTAACATTATCTTTGGCAGAGTTAACCAACAAACTATTTTTTATTTTGAAATTTACTCTCCTATCGCCAGATGTATTTAATTCCGTAATTTTAAACTGATTACGATCAGACATCTTAACAACTTCAAATCCACAAGCGTTTAAGAGCATGAAACTTATTATTATCAGAGGTGTTATTAAAATTTTTACATTCATTGTGATTTTATAATGTAATTTATTATTCTGTCTCTAACAAAGATTGTTTTCAATATTTTTTTGTTTTCCAGATATTTTTTAATTTTTTCGGACTTTTTAATTAATTTATCAACTTCTTTTTCAGACAAATTTTTATTTAAATCAACCACATCTCTAGTTCGACCGTTAATTTGAACAACCATCTTAGTTTTTACATTTTCTAAAATTTTACTACTAATTTTAGGCCATTTTTCAATATCACTAGATTTCAAAATTGATAAACATTCGTAAGCAAGATGTGGAGTAAAAGGAATCATTAACTTCATAATTGTTATTAAATTAGAACTTAAAATTTTATTATTAATTTTTTTCCTTAGGCTGTCATTAAAATATCTATAGACTTCATAAAATTGAGCAATAGCAACATTAAATTGAAAGTTATTTATCGAATTATCAATTTTGTAAGCATATAAATTAATACTATTTACAAAGTTTTTCTCTTCTTCTTGATCTCCATTGCTATCAGTTTTATTGATAATTGTTTGATTTAGATTCCAAATTCTTTGTAAAAATTTATTCGATGAAGCTACTCCAGTATCTGACCACTGAACATCTTTTTCAGGTGGACTATCAGATAAAATAAACCATCTTATAGAGTCGGCTCCGTAAATTTTAATCATTGTTTCAGGATCCACAGTGTTTTTCTTTGATTTCGACATTGACTCGGAAGGACCAATAATAATTTTTGATTTATCTTTTTTTTTAACAGCGTTTTTTTCACCAATTTTCTCAATTTCTTCAGGAGATAGCCAACTCCCTTTTTCATCTTTATATGTTTCATGGCATACCATGCCTTGGGTGAATAAATTTTTAAACGGTTCGGAACAACTTATTTTTTTATTATTTTTTTTAATTGCCTTCATAAAAAATCTTGAATAGAGAAGATGCAATATAGCGTGTTCTATGCCACCGATGTACTGATCTACTGGCATCCAATAATTAACTTTTTCTTCGTCAAAAGGTTTCTCTTTAATTTTTGGAGAACAAAATCTTAGGAAATACCATGAAGAGTCAACAAAAGTATCTAAAGTATCAGTTTCTCTTGTTGCCGGTTTACCAGTTTTCTTATGAATAGTTTTTTTCCAAGTAGGGTGGTTTTCAAGTGGATTGCCAGACGCTTTAAGATCTATATCTGAGGGTAATCTTATAGGTAACTCACTTTTTTCAACTGGAACAATCGAGCCATCTTCTAAAGTTATCATTGGAATAGGACATCCCCAGTATCTTTGTCTGGATATTCCCCAATCTTTTAATCTAAATAATATATGCTTTTTTCCTAATTTATTTTCCTCAATTTTTTTTATAATTTCTTCTTTTGCTTCGTCTACAGTAAGTCCATTTAAAAACTGAGAATTAATAAGTTTGCCACTACCAATATATGCTTCTTGTAGCTTTTCTGAGTCATTGCTATTTTTATCCGATACTACTTTAATAATTTCTAATTTATATTTTTTAGCAAAATCAAAATCTCTTTGGTCATGTGCTGGACACCCAAAAATTGCCCCTTGTCCGTAATCCATCAAAACAAAATTTGCAGCATAAATTGGTAATTTTTTACCTTTAATAAAAGGGTGCTCTGCAAATAAATTAGTGTCAAAACCAAGTTTTTCAGCATTAGCCAGCGCTTCCTCAGTGGTTCCCATTTTAGAACATTCTTTTTTAAATTTGATAAAATCTTTATCTTTATCAAAACTTTTACATAGTTCATGATCTACAGATATAGCGATAAAACTAGCACCAAAAATAGTATCTGGTCGAGTAGTAAAAATTCTTATTTTTTTAGAGATGCTTTTAACTTCAAAGTCTAATTCACATCCACTTGATTTTCCAATCCAATTTTTTTGCATTAACTTTACTTTTTCTGGCCAACCTAAAAGTTTATTAAGATCATCAAGAAGTTCATTTGAAAATTTCGTAATGTTAAAAAACCACTGTGATAATTTTTTTCTTTCTACTGTTGCGTTAGATCTCCAGCCTTTGCCGTTTATAACTTGCTCATTTGCTAGGACAGTTTTTTCAACTGGATCCCAATTTACATAAGTCTCTTTTCTTGAGACTAAACCTAAATTATAAAAATCAATAAAAAGCTCTTGCTGATGTTTATAATAATCATCTTTACAAGTTGACACTTCGAGATCCCAATCTATTGAAAGACCAAGCATCTTAAGTTGGTTCCTCATAATCTTTACATTTTGCTCTGTCCAGGTTTCAGGACTTAATTGATTTAATCTAGCAGCATTTTCTGCTGGTAGTCCGAAGGCATCCCAGCCCATAGGGTGCAATACGTTAAAGCCATTTAGATATTTATAGCGAGCTACCACGTCACCAATAGTATAATTTCTTACATGCCCCATATGAATTTTACCCGATGGGTAAGGAAACATTTCTAAACAATAAAATTTTTTACCATCTTTATTGTATAATTTTTTTGAGGCAAATTCTTTTTGCCATTTTTTTTCAATTGCTTGAAAATTTACTCTTTCCATTAACGATTTATTTCTTTTTCTTTTTAGATTCTTTTTCTAAGAGTGCAGCTTTTCTCATAATAGCGCTGTGTAATTCTTGTTTAATTCTAGAATTAGACAACAATGTAACTTTACAATTTAGATCAGCCGAACACATTTTTTTATGAACTACTACTTTTAAGTTCTCGCTTCTTACTTCGTTGGCTAAAAACCTTAAAGAAATTTTAATTGACTCTTTTTGTGATGTGTCATTATCAGTATACCAATCTGTAATTATCATTCCACCAGAGTAATCTACGGTTGTTAAAGGTAAAAAATCTAATGTTTCTAGTGAAGCCCTCCACATAGGATTAGAAGTGCTAAATTCGTAAGTTGTACTTCCCCTTTTTAATGCACCACCTATAGTCACGCCTCTTCCTTCTTCAACATTTTTCCTCATTTTAGCTTTTGATCCGTCTGGCTGTTGTCTTTGATCCACTTTTTTAAAACCTCCGCAAGAAATTAATGATAGTGAGATAAGCAGAATAGTTAGAACTTGTAAAAATTTATGATTCATAAGAAATTTTAAATAACATTTTTAAATGTAATATCACGATTTTACTGGCTTTTTTAAACATAATATTGTTGTATTTATACAACACTTTAGAATAAAAACTAATAAATACATACATTCTAGACGTTTGGAGACAATATTTTTGATAATAATGCGTAAGTTTTAAATTTAAAACTAATAACAACAAAGGAAAAACATGAAAAACATAACTAAAACATTATTAGTATTGATTTCATCTTTATCACTTTCTTTTGCTGCAGTAGCAGGCGAAATGTCAATAACAGGTTCTGCTAAGGCATCTTACAAAATTGGTGGTGCGGATGACTCATCTGATAAAGGTATTGGTATTTCTAACGAACTTCAAGCTAAGGCTTCAGGTGAATTAGATAATGGCTTTACTTGGAGTTATCAAATGGAATTAGACCCAGCAGACGGTGGAGCTATTTCAAATGACGACTCACAATTAGTCATCGGTATGGGTGACATGGGTACATTAGGTATCTTTGACTCAGAAGGTGGACTATCAAAAGAGTTAGGTTACGGTATTGGTGCATTAGGAACTGGAACTGACTATGCTGGAACAATGACAGTTCAGTATGGATTAGACGTAAGTAACAGTCCAAACGTACAATATCATACACCAGCTGATATGTTACCATTAGGTATCGCTGCTAAAGTTGGATTCGCTCCAAACACAACAGACGGTCAAGGTAACGACTTCAAAAACGATGGTGGAGTTAACCCGCACAGTTTAGCAGGTGCACAATTACTTCACTACCAAGTAACTGCAGCTCCAATCTCAGGATTGTCAATAGGTGCAGATTATGCTGAAGGTGATGATACAACAGCTGGAATTAAACAAGACCCTAGTTCAGGTAACTACTACTTGCAGTACGCATTTGGTAACTTCAAAGTTGGTTACAATATGGGATTCTATGAACCAGGTCTTATAGCTAAAGATACAGCAGTAACTAAATATGAAAACACAGCTTATGGTATAGAAGTTGCAGTTAACGACTCTCTATCTCTTTCATACAACGAAGAGAAATCAGAAGCTGAAACTTCACCAGCTATCGCAGCGACAGCTAGCGGAAGGGTGAAAACTCATGTTGAAGCAGAGATGGACACAGTCCAAATCGCTTATGTGATCGGTGGTGCAACAGTAGGTTTCCACCAATCAGAAACTAAGAATGCTGATTACACAGCTGCTAAAGATGAGAAAGTTACAGTATTTACAATAGCTATGGAGTTTTAATTAGTAGCTAATTAAATATTTAAAAAAGCCGGCTAAATATTTTAGCCGGCTTTTTTTTTACCTCAGACATAAGCCCAAAAAAATTAGATTTTACTAAATTGAGTTTATTTAAATTTATTAAGTTTATTCCACCTAATGGAACTAAATTTTCACTTCTTTGCATTTTTAATAAATTAAATTTAATTAAACCTAAATAACCCCCCTTTTTTTTATAGTGAGTTTGAAATAATCTGGAAAAAATGATATGTGAGCATTTTTGCAAATTTTTGATGTTTATCTCTTTAATATTATGAGCAGATCCAATTATTTTAAAATTTGCTTTTTTAAAATTTGCCAGCCTTAATTTCCTATTATAAGCAGAAATGTAGAGCCCATCCGCCTTAATTGTTTTCATTAATTCAACATTATTTGATACGTAAAAGTCTATTTTTTTCGCCAAACAACGCATTCTAAATTTTATCAATGCATTAATATCAACAATTTTTTTTTTATTCCTATAAATTATTACGAATTTATTATGAAGTTTTATATTTTTTAATTCTATATCTCTGGTATTTTCAATTATTAAAAAATATTTTTTTTTGTTAATTATCATATGAGCAACATAGTCGAAAGATTTGAAAAAATAAAATCTAATATAAAAAAATTAGATAATAAAGATTTTATTAAGATTGTTGCAATAAGTAAAACTTTTGATCTTGATTATATATTGCCCTTAATTAATCATGGACATATTCATTTTGGAGAAAACAAGGTTCAAGAGGCAGAAGCTAAGTGGAAAGGAGTTCGAAAAAATAATTCTTCTTTGCAACTTCACATGGTTGGAAAATTACAAAGTAACAAAGCAAAAAAAGCAGTGGAAGTTTTTGATTATATTCATTCTTTAGACAGCCATAAACTTGCAGATATTTTATCTAAAAGCCAAGACGCTGCTAATAAATCTTTGAAATATTTTATACAAGTTAACATCGGTAATGAAAAACAAAAATCTGGCATTCCATATAATGAAGTCGATTCCTTCTACACATACTGCGTGAAAGAGAAAAAATTGAACATTTTGGGATTAATGGCCATCCCCCCTAATGATAATTATACAGAAAAATATTTTAAAAGTATGTACGAATTAAATTCCTCTCTTGGATTAAAAGAACTAAGTATGGGAATGTCTGCAGACTATATGTTAGCCGCAAAATATAAGGCTAGCTTTTTAAGAATCGGAAGTGAAATATTCGGAAAAAGAAATTAATAAATTTTAATTTTTGTTTTTTTATCGATCAATTTTATTATTTTTTTTAAATGTCTTTTTTTTAGAGCAACACAGCCCAAAGTATCTTTATAATTATTTTTACTAATATGAATGAATATTGCACTGCCTTTATTTTTTCTTATAGGGTTCATATTGTAGTTAAGAACCAAAATTATGTCATAAGTATTATTTTTTTTAAAAAGTTTTTCATAACCGTAATTAGATGGAAGTTTGATAAGTTTATTGTAGTATTTGGAATTAATATCATCACACCAACCCATATTCTTGCGAATTATAAGTTTTCTTAATTTTGTCTTCAGAGTTGGAATGCGGTCTTTTCTGTATAAAACATACTTAATTCCAAACACACCTTTTGGTGTAATTAGATCACCTTCTTTCTTTTTGGATCTAATTCCCTTTTTACCAATTGCACATTTTACTTTATAATTTTTTAAGTATAGATTCCTATTTTTAATAGTTATATGCATAAAATAAATGTTTTAACTTTTGGTTCAGAAAATTTTAACACTTCACTAGAAGAACTTAAAGAATTTTTGAACTTTAAATTGTCTAGCAATATCCATGTATTAGAAAAAAATTCAATTAAAGATTTTCATGCAATACTGGTTCATGAGGATTATATCAAAAGTAAAAGTTTTGATTTAGATTTGATTAAAACATATAATAATATTAAAATTTTAGTATGTAATTCTGATCAAGCTCTTCCTAATTTTTTTCATCATAAAATTCTGCTACCAACAAGCATAAAAAGCTTAAATGAACTTTTAGAAACCTCTATTGCTAAAAGAAGCTTTAGTAAAAATTCATCAATTCAAATCAAAGGCTATATTCTAGACAAAAATGAAAAAAAATTAAAAAAAGATAGAATTTCTATTTTGCTTACTGAGAAAGAAATTCAGCTTTTAGAAATATTTTTGAGAAATAAAAAGTCTATTAGTAAAAACCTTATTCTCAAAGAAGTATGGAAGTATTCTAGAGACGTTGATACTCATACAGTTGAAACTCATATTTATAGATTAAGGAAAAAAATTAAAGATAAATTTCTCGATGATAATTTTATAATTAACAATAAAAATGGCTATTCTTTATGAAAAGAAGAAACTTAATTGCAATTGATCTTTTTTCTAAAAAATATCGAAAACGTATAGTTAAACCGAAAAAGGGAAAGGGAAGTTTTAAAAGAAAAAAGAAATAAAAACTTATAATCTTGCACCAAATATTTGAATTATTTTAGATGACATTTCAGTTCCTCTTTCTAAACATTTTTTAAGTGGCATTTTATTTATTAATCCATGTAAAAAACCACTAGCGAACAAGTCCCCTGCACCAGTTAAATCAACAACATTCAATTCTGTTTTCGCAGGACATTCATATGTTTCATTTCCTTCAATAACCAACGCTCCTTTTTCCCCTCTAGTGACAACAACTAATTTCTGAGTTTTTTTCGAAAATTCAATTACATCGTTTAAGCTACTTGCTTTTATCAATGATAATATCTCTTGCTCATTTGCGAAGGTTATATCAATTTTATTTTGAACTAGTTGTAAAAAATGAGTCTTATGACGCTCTACACAAAACAAATCAGATAGAGACATTGCAACTTTTTTTGAGTGCTTTATTGCTTTATCAAAAGCTTTTCTCGGTTCCCCCTCATCCCATAAATAACCCTCTAAAAATAATAATTCGCTACTTTCGATAGCTGATGTATCAATATCATTTTCACTTATTTTTCCTGCAGTTCCAAGAAAAGTCACCATAGTTCTCTCTGAGTCGGGCGTCACTAAGATAAGGCAAGTTCCTGTTGGAACAGTTTCTTTCTTCTTTTTGTATATATAATTTACCTTTTCATTTTTTAAACCTTGCTCGTATTTATCTCCGAAATCATCATCACTAACCTTACCTATAAAACCAACATTATTTCCTTGTTGAGATAATCCAACAATCGAATTAGCTACTGATCCTCCAGAAACTGTTTCTTCAATCTTTAAATGTGAAATTATTTTTTGCAATTCACTCTCATCAACTAATTTCATTGTACTTTTTGTGAGACCATTTACTTTTAAAAAGTTATCATCTACTTTACAAATGACGTCAACAATAGCGTTCCCAATGCCTATAATTTTCATTTATGCCTTTTTGGTTTTTACTGGTTTTTTTCTATTTGGATAACAGCTTTTACATATTTTACAAGTCTTTCCATAACAATCTCTAGCTTTACAATATTCTCTTCCATACCAAATAATTTGTAAATGTAATTTATTCCAAGTTTTTTTAGGAAAAATTTTTTTTAAATCTTTTTCTGTTTGGATAACATTTTTTCCATTTGTTAAACCCCACCTTTGAGCTAATCGATGAATATGAGTATCAACCGGAAAAGCTGGAAAGCCAAATCCTTGAGACATTACCACGCTTGCAGTTTTGTGTCCTACACCAGGAAGTTGCTCCAATTCTTCATAAGTATTAGGAACTTTGCCGTTATATTTTTCAACTAATTTTTTAGATAAATAATAAATGCTTTTAGCTTTAATTCTAAAAATACCAATCTTTTTTATTAGTTTTTCTATTTTTTTTCTGCCCAATTTTACAAAATGATGAGGGCGATTATATTTTGGATAGATCTTTTTAGTTACATTATTAACGTTTACATCGGTGCATTGGGCAGATAGTAAAACAGAAATTAAAAGTGTGAAAATATTTTTATATTTAAGAGGTATAGGGACTTCTGGATAAGTTTTATCTAAAATTTTTAGAATAATTTTAGATTTCTGTTTATTATTCACTTAAAGTTCAACAAGTTTCTCATTGAATATAGGCCTGGTTTCTTACTTATTAACCACCTGGCTGCGGTAAGCGCTCCTTCTGAATATAAAGCTCTATCAAATGACTCGTGATTTAACGTGACAATTTCCTTACCACTAGAGAATTTTACCTCGTGTTCTCCAATAACTTCTCCCTTTCTCATTGAATTAAAGTTTATCTTACTACTGTAAGGAAAAGTCTTCTTATTTAAATATTTTTTTCCAACAATATTATAAAAGTTTTTATTTTTTCCGTTGGCTATTCCTTTTCCCAGCATTAAAGCTGTTCCAGATGGATAATCTTTTTTACGTTTGTGATGTACCTCATAAATTTTACTTAAAAATTTTTTTCCTAAAGATCTTGAAGCTATTTCTGTTAGGTACATCAATAAATTTACACCTAAACTCATATTTCCAGCTTTAAGAATTGGAATTTTTTTTGAATATTTTTTGATTAAATTTTCCTCTTTTTTAGAGAAACCTGTTGTTCCTATTACAACTTTCTTCCTATTTTTAACTGCAATTTTTAAAACTTCAAAAGTACACTTTGGTATAGTGAAATCTATAATTACGTCTGCTCTTTTAAAGGCTTTGCTAGTATTAAAATCAGGTTTAATACCTGCTATTTTTCTGTTTATTGTTCTGTTTTCAGTTAATGAAACTAATTTAAAACTTTTACTCTTCTTTACAGATTTAATCAATTGTTGACCCATTCTACCCATGCATCCTGTAATAGCTAAATTGATTTTTTTCATTGTTAAATAAAATTAATAATTACAATAATAATTAGAATTATTATAGCCCAAATAAAAAGATTTTTCATAAAATGTTTTATTTTATTATTTGTAGATAAAAATCCAGGCAGGACTAAAGCTAATACCGCAATTAAAAATACTGCAGACATTATTTCATTATTTTCCATTTAGATTATGAGCTTTTCCAAAACTTCTTAGCCTTTTCAAAAAAGCTTTTAATTACCGGATCTGGCTTATCATTTTCTATTTTATTAAATTCCTCAAGTATTTCCTTTTGCCTTTTTGATAAAGATGTTGGAACTTGAGTGACCACTCTAATATATAAGTCACCTAATAAACTTCTTCTTAAAATTGGCATCCCTTTACCTTTTAGTCTAAATTGTTTCCCATATTGTGTACCAGCTGGAATTTTAATCTTAGATTTTCCTCCATCTATTGACGGAACTTCTACTGTAGTTCCTAGAGCGGCATCAGAAAAAGCTATTGGAAGCTCATAATATAAATTTTCTTCAGATCTTTTAAAAATGTTGTGATTATCAATAGAAATAAAAAGGTACAAATCACCGCTAGCTCCACCTTTAGTGCCTGCCTCACCTTTTCCAGATAATCTTATCCTAGTACCATCATCAACACCTCTAGGAATTTTTACTGTCACATTTTCACTCCCTTGAGTCTTTCCATTTCCACTACAGTTTCTACATGGGCTTCCTATGGTTTCCCCGTACCCACTGCACTGAGGACAAGTTTGCTGGATTGTAAAGAATCCTTGATTAGATCTTACTTTGCCTCTACCAGAACAATAATTACATTTTATTGGCTTTGATCCTTTTGCGGCACCACTACCGCTACAAGTTGAACATTTTTTGTAAGTATTATACTGAATATTTTTTTCTAACCCTTTATAAGCTTCTTCTAAATTTATTGTTACATCGTACCTTAAATCGTTTCCTCTATTGCTTGATCTTCTCGAAGTGCTTCCACCACCGAAATCTCCAAAAAAATCTTCAAAAATATCCGAAAAAGATGATGCATCAAAACTGCCAAAGCCTTGACCACCTCCACCTGCTCCTTCAAAAGCTGCATGGCCGAATTGGTCATAATTAGCCTTTCTTTTATCGTCAGAAAGTATGTGGTAAGCTTCGCTAGCCTCTTTAAATTTTTCCTCTGAGGACTTATCCCCTTTAGTTTTATCTGGATGATATTTGAGGGCTAATTTTCTATAAGCCTTTTTTATTTCTTCTTTAGATGCAGATTTTGTTACACCTAAGACATCGTAATAATCTCTTTTTGCCACTGGACGTCTCCTTTGTAATTATCTTAGGCGCTTTTTTCTTTGTCTTCCTCTTTCTTTTCTTTTACATCTTCAAAATCTGCGTCGACGACATTATCTTTGTCATCAGGCGTGCTCTGATTTTTATCTTGAGCTTTTGCTTCTGGTTTTTGTTGGCTTTTATATACTGCCTCACCTAGTTTCATAGAAGCTTGGACCAAGTTTTGAGTTTTTTTCTTGATATCTTCAATATCTGTGCCCTCTAAAGATTTTTTTAGATCAGCTATACCTGTCTCTATTGCCTTCTTTTCATCTTGCGAAACCTTTTCTCCATGTTCTTTTAAGCTTTTTTCTGTTGAAAAAACTAGACTATCAGCTTGATTTCTTGCATCTACACCATCTCTCTTTTTTTTATCTGCTTCTTTATTTGCCTCTGCATCTTTAACCATTTTTTGTATTTCTTCTTCTGATAAACCGCCCGATGCTTGAATTTGAATTTTCTGCTCTTTCCCAGTTCCTTTATCTTTTGCAGAAACATTAACTATTCCATTAGCGTCTATATCAAATGTAACTTCAATTTGAGGCGTTCCCCTTGGAGCAGGAGCAATACCTACGAGTTCAAAATTTCCTAAAACTTTATTGTCAGCCGCCATTTCTCTCTCGCCTTGCAACACTCTTATAGAAACTGCAGGTTGGTTATCCTCAGCTGTGGAAAATACTTGGCTTTTCTTAGTTGGGATAGTTGTGTTTTTTTCTATTAGTTTTGTAGAAACACCACCGAGCGTTTCTATACCTAAAGATAATGGAGTGACATCCAATAATAACACATCTTTGACATCACCTTGCAACACACCCCCTTGTATAGCAGCACCCATTGCAACCACTTCATCTGGATTAACGCTTTTATTTGGTTCCTTACCAAAAAAGTTTTTAACAGTTTCAATAATTTTTGGCATTCTTGTCATTCCGCCCACTAAGACAACTTCATTTATTTCTGCTGCAGAAAAACCTGAGTCTTTCAAAGCTGTTTTACATGGTTCTAAAGTTCTATCGACTAAAGATTGCACTAAAGCTTCTAACTTAGCTCTCGTGAATTTAAGATTTAAATGTTTTGGTCCTGACTTATCTGCTGTAATAAATGGAAGATTTATTTCTGTTTGTGCAGCAGAGGAAAGTTCAATTTTGGCTTTCTCAGCAGCTTCCTTTAATCTTTGAAGAGCAAGCTTATCTGTTTTTAAATCAATACCATTATCTTTTTTAAACTCTGAGGCCAAATATTCAACAATTGAGTCATCAAAATCTTCACCACCTAAAAATGTATCTCCATTTGTTGATTTAACTTCAAAAACTCCATCACCTATTTCAAGAATAGAGATATCAAAAGTTCCTCCGCCCAGATCGTAAACAGCAATTTTTTTTCCACCTTTTTTATCTAGGCCATAAGCTAAAGAGGCTGCCGTAGGTTCATTTATAATTCTTAAAACCTCCAAACCTGCTATTTTACCTGCATCTTTAGTCGCCTGTCTTTGAGAATCATTAAAATATGCAGGAACTGTAATTACTGCTTTTGTTACAGCTTGTCCCAAATATTTTTCGGCTGTTTCTTTCATTTTCTGTAAAACGAACGCTGAAATTTGAGAAGGAGAATATTTTTTACTTTTTCCTTCTACCCATGCATCACCATTTTCAGATTTTATAATTTTGTAAGGGACTTTAGTAATGTCTTTTTGAACTGAATTTCCATCGAATTTTCTACCAATCAATCTTTTAACTGCAAAAATAGTATCACCCGCATTTGTAACAGCTTGCCTCTTTGCAGGTTGACCAACAAGTTTTTCATCTTTCTCTAAAAATGCTACTACAGATGGAGTAGTTCTTGCACCTTCTGCGTTTTCTAGTACTTTTGCCTGTGCGCCGTCCATAATAGCAACACAAGAGTTTGTCGTTCCTAAATCTATACCTATAACTTTGCTCATAATTTTTATCCTTTAAATTTTCAATGCTATTTATATGGGTGTTATTTTTGTCTCTACAAGGTTAATTACCCATTTTTTTTACACTTTTTATGCCTTTTTAGCCTCCTTTTTCTTAGCTACCGCAACTAATGCCGGTCTTAGAAGTCTTTCACCAAACATATAACCTGCTTGTATCTCTTTTAATATAGTCCCTGACTCAACCTCACTATCTTCAATCTCAGTCATAGCTTGATGAAAGTTGGGATCAAATTTTTTTTTATTTGTATCGATTTTTTTTATTCTATTTCTCTCAAATATTGATAGTAAATCTTTTTCAATTATTGTTATGTTTCCAATGAACTTTTCTAAATCTTTATTAGTTTTAAGATTTTCATCATTTCTAATTGCATCCTTAGCCCTAGTTAGATTATCTAATATTGCCAAACTTTCTTTAGCAAAGTTGAAAGAGCCAAATTCAAAAGCATCTTTTATTTCTTTTTCGAATCTTCGCCTCTGATTTTCTATTTCAGCTAGTGATCTTAAAAGTTTATCTTCAGATTCTTTTAACTTTTCATCAAGTGTTTTCTTTGAATTTTCTTCTTCTTCAGAGCTCTCTTTTTCTGCCTGTTTTTTCGAATTTTCTGGTTCTTTTTTGTTATTTTCGCTCATAATAATTGTTATATAGTGTTTAAAATTAGAATTACTAGGTATTAATGAAAAAAATAATTATTGGCACACACAATGACGGAAAATTTAAAGAAATTAGCCATTTATTGTCAAAAAATATAAAAAAAATTTCTCCTAAGTCACTTAACATAAATAGTCCAAAAGAAACTGGAAAAACTTTTATTGCGAACTCAAAATTAAAAGCTAAATATTTTTCAAAGTTTACTAATCTACCTGTAATATCTGATGATTCTGGTTTATGCATAAAAGCTCTAAAAGGAAAACCAGGAATATATTCTGCTAGGTGGGCAAAAAAATATGGCAGCTTTTACAAAGCAATGAAGTTTATCTTAAACAAATTAAAAAAAGAAACGCAAAGGTCAGCTACTTTTGTGTGTTGCCTAAGTTTTATTTCGAGAGAAAAAAAAATTTTTTCGGTAACAGGTAAAATACATGGAACTATTTCTCATAGAATTTTGGGAAAAAAAGGTTTTGGTTATGATCCAATATTTATACCAAATTTTAAGTCAATTACTTTTGGCCAAATGTCTAAAAAGGAAAAAATCAAAACCGACCACAGATATTTGGCTTTTCGAAAATTAAAAAAAAAAATTAAAATTTTATAAATTTCTTGTCATCTACTTTATAAATATTTAAATCTTGAATAGTCTTTTTATTTTCGAAACTAAAAGTGCCTATTTTACCTTTAATTTTACCTTTAAAAGAAAAGTCATTAATGTTACTTACTTTGCCATTTTTTTTCCATATGTAATAAATTAAACCTAAAGCATCATAAGCTAAAATAGTGATCTCACTAGGATAGCTTTTAAAAGTATTATAATAATTATCCTTATATTTTTTAAACTCTTTATAGTTAACAGATGGATAATAAAGACTTTTCACAGTATTTTCATAAAAAATGCTTTCATCAAACCACTGATTAACAGTTGTAAATAATACTTTACTCTCACTTACATCTGTAAAGACAAGTGAAGTTAGAACACTCTTTAAACTACTTCCAAAGTCAATGATAATTACTGAGTCAAAGTTAACATCTCCTAAAGTATATTTTTGTTCTAGGTACTCTAGTTGCCGTTTAGATTGCTCATCTTCTTTATCCTCAAACATTTTTTTTCTAATTTCTAAATTTCTTTTTCGTTGCGAATAATTAGTTAGAACTTCTATTTCGCCAGTTAAGATTTTTGGATCTGGACTGTATCTAAATATTTTATACCCTTTTAGGTTTAGCTTATCTAATTTTTGTTCAACGAAATTAAGATATTCATTTTTTGGTATCAGGATTACAGTTTTTTTCTTTTTTTGTTTTTTAATGAATTTTACTAATGAAATCATTTGAGACTCAAGACTTACACCAATACTTATAATATTATTATCAAACTCCGGATTAATATTAGAAGGTGAAATAAAAAGCATATCAGAAAATTTTTTTACTTCTTTAAAATCATTATTATTAATTGGTCCAATTATGATATTTGCGCCCAATGATTTTATTTCTTGTATTGCATTGTTTAATTTTTTCTTATCATTAAAGCCACTATCTCTTGGAATTATATGTAAGTTTTTGTCACCGATTTCTTTTAACGCTAATTGCAAAGAATACAGCAATGAATTTCCAAGACTTTTATACTCACCGCTTAAAGGAGCTAGAAGACCAACTTTTAGTACATTATTTTTTTCATCACCAAATAGATTAGAATTAAAAAAAATTAATATATAAGTTATAATAATAAAAAATTTATTTTTCATAAATGAAACTATCTAATAAAAGCTTATACATTGTTTCAACCCCTATTGGAAATCTTGAAGACATTACTCTAAGGGCGATCGAGATTTTGAAAAACTCCGACATAATTCTTTGTGAAGATACTAGACATTCAATAAAACTTTTAAATCACTATAAAATCAAAAAAAAACTAATCTCTTATCATAAATTTAATGAGCAAAAAGAACTTAAAAAAATTATAGAATATTTAAATCAAGGCAAAATTTTGTCACTTATATCAGATGCGGGAACTCCCGCTATCTCTGATCCAGGTAAATTATTAATTAAAAAATGTTTTGAAAATAAAATTAATGTAATTCCTATACCTGGAGCCTCTTCAGTCACAGCTTCGATGAGTGTTTCAGGTTTTAAAGATCAATTTTTGTTTTATGGTTTTTTACCTAAGAAGGAGAAGGAATTAAAGCATGTCTTAACTAACCTTTCAGATTTAAGTTTTTGTTTAGTTTTTTTTGCACCAGCAGTAAAGATAAATTTTTATTTGAAAGAATTTAAAAATTTTTTTTCAGGTAGAAAATTATTGATAGCGAAAGAAATAACCAAAATTCATGAAACATTTTATAGAGAGGATGTTGATAAAATAGAAATGTTTAAATCATCACTTAAAGGAGAATTAACTATTGTAATATCAGAAAAAGTTAATAAAGATAAAATTTTTGATGAAAAAAGAATTATAAAAAAAGCAAAAAAATATCTTAAAAAATATAGTTTAAAAGATGTAGTTGAAATGTTATTTGATATTGAAAAAATTAATAAAAAAAAAATTTATGATATATGTTTGAAATTAAAAAAAGATGAAAATTTTTTTTAAAATCCTAGGATTGCTTATCTTAACTTCTTGTGCCTCTGTTGGGAAATTTGGAACTGGAGTTGATATAACTTTCGATCCCAGAACTATTGGAATGCAAATTGATGATACCATAATGCAAAAAAATTTATCTGCAAGATTAGCTTTGACAGAAAAAAAATATTTTTTAACAATACAATCAGAAGTAATAGACGGAAGAATTTTTTTGTCTGGAAAAGTTGACGAGCCAGAAGAAAAAATAAAAATTACCAAAATGGCTTGGGAAACAAAAGGTGTTCGTTCAGTAAAAAATGCAATAAGTATAAGAGGTCAAAGCAATTTTAAAAGTACAGCAAAGGATATTTTAATAACTAGTCAATTGAGAACAGCACTAATTCTAAACAAAAAAACTAAATCAAGAAACTACACATTAGAGACTATAAACAAAAGTATTTATATATTCGGTATAGCAATGGACGAAGATGAAAAAAAAGAAGTAATTGCAGAGGCAAATAAAATCTATGATGTTAAAGATATAATTCCATCTATCTATTTAGCTCAAGAATTGAGCAGGAATAAATTATAAATTAATATTTAATTACGTGAGATGAATAAGCTGCAATAGAAGCTAGATTTAAAATATCAGAGGTACTAGACCTTAAAGGAGCAACCTCTATTGGTAAACCAAGTCCAATTAATAATGGTCCAATTAATTTTGCGCCTCCAAACACTTTCATAAGCTTAGTTGAGATCGCTGCGCTATGTAGTGCAGGCATTATAAGAATATTTGCGTTCCCCACAATTTTTGAAAATGGGTATGTTTCCTTATATATTGGGTTTAAAGCTACATCAGGTTGCATTTCTCCATCAAAATCAAAATCTACATTATCTTTTTTAAGTAATTCAATCGCATCTCTCACGTGTTTGGTATTTTTAGATACAGGGTTTCCAAATGTTGAGTGAGATAAAAAAGCTACTTTAGGATCAAACCCAAACAATCTCGCAACTCTCACACAAGATTTTGAGACATCCACCAGTCTTTGAGCTGATGGAAAATCTTTAACATTCGTATCTGCTACAAGTATCGTTTTACCTTTAGCATTTATCATTGTCATACCAAATATTTCTTCTCCTGGTCTTGAGTTTACTACTTTTTTTAACTTTTCAATTGAGGCTGCATAATGTCTTATATTTCCAGTCACCATAGCATCTGCATCTTTACAAGCAATCATTGATGCTCCCCATGCAATACGATCATTTCTTACTAACCTATCTACATCTCTTTCTAGTTGACCTTCTCTCTGTAATTTTTTGTAAAGATGTTTTACGTATTTTTCTCTCTTACTTTTATCAGTTGAATTTACTATCTGAATTTTATGATTTTCATCTAATCCTATCTTTTTTAATTGCTCTTTTATCCTTTTTTCTGTTCCTATTAAGATTGGCGTTCCTAATTTATTTTTCCCAAATTCAATGGCTGCTTTGAGCATATTTTCGTCTTCACCTTCAGCAAATATAACTCGCTTTGGATTTTTTCTTACCTTAGCATTAACACCTTGCATCAGTGACATTGAGGGATCTAAACGATTTATTAATTGATCTTTGTAAACTTCTAAGTCTTCAATTTTTTTTCTTGCTACTCCGCTTTTCATTGCAGCCAAAGCTACTGCTGAGGGTATTACACTTATTAATCTTGGATCAAAAGTAGATGGGATAATATAATTTTTACCATATTTAGGTCTGTCACCACCATAAGCTGAAACCACTTCATCTGGAACATCTTCCCTAGCTAAAAGCGCTATAGATTTTGCAGCAGCAACTTTCATTTCTTCATTAATCTCTTTTGCCCTTACATCCAATGCTCCTCTAAATATGTAAGGGAATCCTATCAAATTATTTACTTGATTAGGATAATCAGATCTTCCTGTTGCGATAATTGCATCGGATCTAACTTCTTCAATTGCTTCAGGTTTAATCTCTGGATCTGGATTTGCGCAAGCAAAAATAATCGGATTTTTAGCCATCGATTTAACCATGTTTTTTGTAACAACATCTTTTGCTGATAATCCTAGAAACACATCTGCCCCTTCAATTGCTTCTTCAAGAGATCTCAATTTTGTGTTACTAGCAAAAGCCGATTTAAATTGATCAATATTTTTTCTGCCTTTATATATGACGCCTTTACTGTCGCACATGATAATATTTTCTTTCTTTACTCCTGAACTCATAAAAAGATTTGTACAAGCTTGAGCAGATGCACCCGCTCCATTAATTACAACTTTTACTTTTTCAATTTTTTTTTTACAGATATCCAGAGCATTAATTAATGCAGCAAGAGTTATTATGGCAGTACCATGTTGATCGTCATGAAATATTGGAATATTTAAAACTTCTCTTAATTTTTGTTCTATAATAAAACAGTCTGGTGCAGCTATATCTTCAAGATTAATTCCTCCAAATGTTCCACTGATATTCTTTATTGTTTCAATAATAGCTTGTGAGTCTTTACTATCAATTTCTATATCTATTGAGTCAATATCTGCAAACCGTTTAAACAAGACAGCTTTTCCCTCCATTACTGGTTTTGAAGCTAAGGAACCTAGATCCCCTAATCCTAAAATAGCTGAGCCATTACTAATCACCGCAACTAAATTTCCCTTACTAGTATAGTCATAAGCAAGATTTGGATTTTTAGATATCTCTCTAACTGGTGCTGCTACACCAGGAGAGTAAGCTAAAGATAGATCTCGTTTAGTTGTTAATGCTTTTGAGGAACTAATCTCAATTTTGCCTGACTTTCCTAGTATATGAAAATCAAGTGCTTCTTTATCAGAATAATGATCGATTTTTGATTTTTTTGTCATTTAAATTTTGGGTATGTAATATAAATATATTTGCATTATTTATTTATAATTTGTGGCTTAATTTAGAATTATATGAACCTGCTATTTTCAACATACGTTTTTAGTATTTTTACATTATTAAGTAGAATTCTAGGTTATCTTAGAGACATATTAATAGCAATATTTTTAGGCGCGTCAGTTTTTGCTGACGCTTTTTTTGTAGCATTTAGACTGCCTAATACTTTTAGAAGATTATTTGCTGAAGGGACTTTCAACGCTGCATTTATTCCTAGCTATACTTCAGAGAAAATTGAAAATAAAAAAAAAGGGAAAAAATTTGCTGATGATATTTTGAATTTTTTAGTTTTATGCTTAACTTTTTTGGTGGTGATTGCCGAAATATTTACACCATATCTTGTCTACTTAATTGCACCTGGATTTTTAGAAGACACTGAAAAATTTAATTTAGCGGTAGAATTTACCAGAATTACATTCCCTTTTCTTTTATTTGTTTGCTTGTCATCTTTTTTTTCTGGTATTTTAAATTCAAATAATAAATTTGCTGCCGCTGCAGCAGCACCAATAATTTTAAATATTGTATTAATTTTAAGTCTAATAATATCGTATTTGTTCAAATATGATTTTGCTACACAATTATCATACGCTGTTTCTCTTGGTGGACTAATACAATTAATTTTTTTAATAATCTTTACAAAAAAATATTATGTGCCCTCAATTGAATTTAAAATAAAACTTAATAGAAAATTAAAGTATTTTTTTAAAAAACTTTTACCAAGCATTCTATCATCTGGAGTAACTCAAATAAATATTCTTGTAGGAACTATAATTGCATCTTTTGAGTCTGGAGCGGTCTCTTATCTATATTATGCAGATCGAGTTTACCAAATCAATTTAGCTATCGCTGGTATAGCAGTAGGTACAGTTTCACTCCCAATTTTATCAAAAGCCTTTAAAGAAAAAAAATTCTATAGAGTTTCTCAAATTCAAAGTAGATCAATAGAACTATCTTTATTATTTTCAATCCCTGCAAGTCTAGGTTTGATTATCGCTTCTGAAGAAATTATTAACGCTTTATTTGGTTACGGATCTTTCACAGTTGAAAATATTTTTTTGACGGGTTTAGCTTTAAAATATTTTGGATATGGAATACCAGCATTTGCACTTATCAAAATTTTATCTAATTTTTTCTTTGCGAGAAACAACACAAGAACTCCTTTTTATATTTCAAGTTTTATTGTTTTTGTGAATGTTATAATTAGTATTTCACTTTTTAATAAGATCGGTTTTGTAATTATTCCTATAGCTACATCAGTTTCTACTTGGATTGGTGTAATAATTTATATTTTTTTACTTCATAAAAGAAATTTTTTATTGTTACAAAATTATCTCATTAAAAATATTACAAAAATTATTTTGAGCTCGATATTAATGAGCTTAATTTTAATTTTTATGCTTAGTTTCTTTAAGGATTATTTGGATTATTATTACAATTATAAGGCTGCTTATGTGTTGATAATTGTTAGTTTAGTAGCAGTTTTTTATTTAATATCGTGCTACTTATCTGGAGTGTTAGAAAGAAAAAATTTTAAAACAAATTAAAATGAGTAAAAAAAAATTAGTATTTTCTGGAGTTCAGCCAACTGGAAATTTACACTTAGGTAATTATTTGGGTGCACTTAAAAATTTTGTAATTCTTCAGAATGAAATGGAATGTATCTATTGTGTAGTTGACTTACATGCAATTACTGTTTTTCAAGATCCAGATATTTTAAAAAATAATATTTTGGAAACTACAGCTGGTTTCTTAGCTGCGGGTTTAGACGAGTCAAAAAGTATAATTTTTAATCAGTCTTCAGTATCAGGACACTCTGAGCTAGCTTGGATCCTAAACTGTGTTTCTAGAGTAGGGTGGTTAAATAGAATGACTCAATTTAAAGATAAAGCTGGTAAGGATAAAGAGAAAGCTAGCGTGGGTTTATACATTTATCCTAATCTAATGGCTGCTGACATATTATTATACAAAGCAACACATGTCCCTGTGGGAGCAGATCAAAAACAACATTTAGAGTTATCAAGAGATATAGCTCAAAAATTTAACAATGATTTTAATTGCCCAGGCTTTTTTCCTTTGCCTGACCCATTAATTCAAAAAAACATATAAAGGGTAATGAGTCTAAGAGATGGAACAAAAAAAATGAGTAAATCAGAAGAATCAGATTTTTCAAGGATAAATCTAAAGGATAGTGCTGATGATATTGTCAAAAAAATAAAAAAAGCAAAATCTGATTCTGAGTCTATACCTGATAACTTGAAATCTTTAGAAAAAAAGCCGGAAGCTTTAAATTTATTAAACATTTACTCAGTAGTTTCAAAAAACAATTTAGAAAAAACTTTAAAAGAAATGGCTGGTAAAGATTATTCATTTGTAAAAAATAAATTAACTGAGATTCTGATAAGTGAAATATGTCCAGTTGGTGAGGAGATTAAAAAACTTATGAATGATAAGTCGCACCTTCTAAAAATACTAAAAAAAGGCAGTGAAAAAGCCAATATTAAAGCTGAGGAGAACCTAAAAAATATACGTGAAAAAGTAGGTCTGATATAATATAAAATTCATATGATTTTAACAGAACCTACACCCAATCCGGAGTCAATAAAATTTCTTTCTGAAAAAGTTATTTCAGATGTTGGGACGGAAGAATTTAAAAGAAAAGATTTAAATCAAATTAATAATTTATTTATAAAAGAGCTATTGAGTTTTAAAGGTGTAGACTTAGTTTTGCTTTCAAAAAACTTTTTATCAGTAAAAAAAAACAAAGAGGTTTCCTGGGATGTTTTAAAGCCCATGGTTATTTCGCATATAAATCATTATTATGAAAAAAATAATAAACCAATTTTAAGTGGAGAAAAAGTAAATCAAAATACTAATCAAAAAGAGTATGAAACTGTAAGCAAAATAATTGAAGTTCTTGATGCTAAAATTAGACCTGCGGTGGCAAGAGATGGAGGCGATATTAAGTTTGTGTCTTTTGAAAATGGAGTAGTTAAAGTTAAACTTCAAGGAAGTTGCTCAGGATGCCCGAGTTCTCTGATGACCTTAAAACAAGGTGTGCAAAATCTACTTAAACATTATGTCAAAGAAGTTAATTCGGTTGAGGCAATTTAAGAATTTATGAAAAAAAAATTAACCTACAGAGAAAAACTTTTAGAGCTTGCTAAAATTTATAATGTAAAAGAGATACAAGATTATATAAAGAATAAAAAAAATTTAACAGCTGGTCAAATTGAATTAATCCTTAGAAAAAATAAAATAATTATACCGAAAGATTTTCAAACTAATTTTTTTAAAGAAAATTTTTCTAAGCCCATAGGTAAGATTTCTAGAAAAATAGACGGGTTAAAAGAAGATAGTGCTAAAAAAGCAGCAAAAGTATCAAGACAATTAACTTATTTTAAAGAAGATAGTTCTAGATCATTCACAAGATTTTTATTAAACACTTGGAGGTCTATAGGTAATTTAGGAGTTGGATTTTTAAATGTACTTCCAAAATTAGGTAGAACCTACTACAGTTTTTTTGGAAACTTTTTTACAGATTTATTTAATGGTATTTATAATCAAAAATTAAATCCTTACAAAGTTAACAAAGTCATCATATCTTTTTTTGTAATAATCGGTATTACAGCAGTCTCGGTTTCCGGATATACTATTTTTCAAAAAACAAATAATAAAGAAAAAAATAATGAATTAGTAATTATAGAAAAGAAAGAGAAAAAACCAGAGATTAAACCCAAAGAAATTAAACCACAAAAACAAGTAAAAAAACCTCCGGTAAAAGATAATAAAATAAAAAAAAAAGAAAAGAAATCAACGGAAGTAATTTTACCTGACTTAAATCTTAAAACCAAAACTGTTTTGAACTTATTTAAAGATGTAGATTATGACTTAAATACAGTGCGTTATGAAAAAACCGTAAAACCTATTTATTTCACTCAATTTCCAAAAGACTTAGACGAAATCCAGAGCGTAAAATTAAAAAAAGAAACATTTATTAAAATTGTTTTACCATTGATAGTCGCTGAGAATGAAAAAATATTAGACGATAGAAATAAATTGGGCCAGATACTAAGCAGAAGAAATACTACAGACGAAGAAAAACAATGGTTAAGACAAAAATTTTTAGAATATAAAGTAAAGAGAGGTAACATTGATAAATTAAAAAATAGGATGGATATAATCCCTGTTTCCATTGCTTTAGCTCAAGCAGCAAAAGAGAGTGGTTGGGGGACTTCTAGATTTGCTTTAGAAGGTAATGCAATCTTTGGACAATGGACATGGGATGGGCAAGGTATTGCACCACTTTACAGAGATAAAAAAAAGAACCATAAAATTTTAAGATTTCCAATATTAAGAGCTTCAGTAAAAGCTTACAAAAAAAATCTAAACACTCATAAAAGTTACAAAAAATTTAGAGATAGAAGACGAGAATTAAGAGATAAAAATAAAAGAATTAGTGGACTAGAATTAACAAAAACATTAGACAACTATGCTGAAACTGGAAGCGAGTACACAAAAATCTTAACACAAATAATTATTCAAAACAGACTGGTTGATTTTGAACCGGTAAGATTAACAAGTTCATCAAAGACAAAAGAATTCAAGTTATAAATTAATTCTCAGCAATTACAAATTGAATTCCTAACCACCTCCAATATCCATTACCCTCATTTAAAGAACAATTTATACGTCCACGTTCACCTATAAATTTCCCATTTAATTTAATTTCAATTTGATTAATATTTATAAAATTTATTTCTGACTTTCTCCAAACATTCTCCTCATTAGAATAACAACTTATTTTTTTTAAGTTTTTCATATCTTCAAAAAATTCAATCTTAACTTTAGGCGGATTATTAGATTGATATATATATTTCTCTTCGGGAATTAAATCCTTGAATTTTAGTGGCAAAGTCTTCATCAGTGTTTTGAATCTTTTTAAATCTCCATATTTTTCATTAATTGGAAATCTGGGTAATTCCCATAAATTTTTTGTATCATCCATCACACCTGAATGCTGACCAAAAGCATATTTAAAACCAAGGTCTTTTATAATATTTTTAAATTCAATACTATATTCTCCAAATGGATATGAAAAAAAAATTGAATTTTTTCCTAAATTCTCTTCAAAAATTTTTATAGATCTAAGAATATCATCCCTAATAATCGATGCATTTTCATCAATAAGATATTCATGAGAATGACTATGATTACCGATTTCTACAAAATTTTCTTTTTGCAGCTCTTTAATCTGCTCCCAATTCATGTAGTTATAAGATCCTACTTCTCTCGTACTCACAAAAAGGATAAAGGGAATTTTTTTTTCTTTTAGAATAGGCCATGCATTTTTATAGAAAGATAAAAAACCATCATCTATTGTAAGTAATACTTTTCTTTTTTTTTTATTAGAATATAACTCTTCCTCAAAACTTTTAGGGTTAACAAAGTCAATATCCTCGTTTTCAATTATTTCAATGTGTTTTTTAAAATCAGATATTCTTATATTAGTTGAAGGATATTTATTTTCTTCAAACCTATGATACATGATAGAAATAATTCCATAATCATCAAATTTTTCATTAGCAGTATCGGAATAAGATTTGTTTTGTTCAAATAAAAAACTTATAAATATTAATATGATAAAAGATTTTTTAATTATTAATTGCACGGGCAAGAATGATAAAATAGGCTTAAGGGTTGATAATAAATTTTTTGTACATAGTTTTAAAACTTCAGTTCATAACAACGAAATTCTAGTTTCAAGCATATTAAATTTATCAAAAAAGCACAAAGTAAATATTAATGAAAATTTTTCCATACTTGTGAATAGCGGGCCTGGGAGTTTTTCTACAATTAGAGTATCGATTGCTGTGGCAAAAGGTATTCATTTATCAAAAAACTCAACTTTATATGGTTTTAAAAATCCAGATTTGATTGAATTTAGCCTTGAAAATATAGATAAATTAATTAAAAAAAATTTATTAGAAAAAAATTTGATTAAACCAATATATTTAAGTTAAAATTAAACTTTATGAGCAAGATTGAAGAAAAGTGTAAAGAAAAAGGTGTAAGGCTTACTGACCAAAGAAAAATAATTGCTAAGATACTTTCAGATTCCAAAGAGGAATATGGTTCTAAAGATCACCCAGATGTAGATGAATTGCATAAACGTGTAACAAAAGTTGACGACAAGATTAGTATAGCTACCGTTTACAGAACTGTGAAGCTTTTCGAAGAAGCCGGTATACTTATTAAACATGACTTCAAAACAGGCAAAGCAAGATATGAAATCAATGATGATCACAATCACCTTATTGATATTAACAGTGGTGAAATTGTAGAATTTGTTGATAAAGACATAGAAGCATTACAAGAAAAAATTGCAAATAAATTAGGCTATAAATTAGTTGATCATAAATTAGAATTATATGGTTCAAAAATAAAAAAATAAATTGTCAAAAAAAATTTTTATTAAAACCCTAGGCTGCCAAATGAATGAATACGATAGTAATCGTATTTTAGATTTAGTAAAAAATATTAACTACGAAAAAACTTTTAATATAAGTGAGGCAGATTGTTTTGTTCTTAACACTTGTCATATCAGAGAAAAAGCTACATCAAAAGTTTATCATGAAATAGGTAGGGTGAAGAAAAGATTTTTAAAAAGAAAAAAGCCCATAACAATTATTGCAGGATGTGTTGCCCAAGCGGAAGGTGAAATTTTATTAAAAAAGGAGAAATACATTGATGCAGTATTAGGTACTCAGTCTTATCATAAAATAAATGAAATAATTCTAGGTGCCGAAAAAAAAAATAAAAAGATAAACTCTACAGAATTTGATGTAATACAAAAATTTGATGAACTTAATATAATTAAAAACTTTAATAGCAAAACCTCATCTTATTTAACTATACAGGAAGGATGTGATAAATTTTGTAAATTTTGTGTTGTTCCGTATACAAGAGGGCCAGAATATTCTAGGTCAAAAAATGAAATTTTAGCTGAAGCGAAACAACTAGTTGAAAATGGTTCAAAAGAAATTATTCTACTTGGTCAGAATGTTAACGCGTACAAATATAATAACAGTCGCCTTTCTAATTTACTTTATGATCTCAATGAAATTAAAGGACTAGAAAGAATAAGATATACAACCTCCCATCCTAGAGACTTTACTGATGATTTAATAGAGGCACACAAAAATTTAGACAAATTAATGCCCCTTATACATTTGCCAGTGCAAAGTGGATCGTCAAAAGTTCTTAAAAACATGAATAGAAAACACAATATTGAATTTTATCTTAAAATCATTGGCAAGTTGCTAGAAAAAAATTCTTCAATAAAATTTTCAAGTGACTTTATTATTGGATATCCTGGTGAAAATGAAAATGATTTTAAAAAAACTATGTCTTTGCTAAAAAAAATTAAGTTTATTAACTCCTATTCTTTTATCTTTAATCCGAGACCAGGTACACCAGCATCTAAATTGAAAATCGTTGATCCAGAAATAGCAAAAAATAGATTGATAGTTTTCCAAAAGATGGCAGACGAAATTAAAATGAATTATAAAAATAAGCTTGTTGGATCAGTGGCTAATGTCTTATTTGAAAATAGGGTTAATAACGAAAACAGGTTTTTTGGAAGAGACGAATATTATAATTCTGTGATCGTAAATAGTGAAGAAAATCTAGTTGGAAAAACTAAGAAAGTAAAAATCAGCGAGTGTAGCAAAAATTCATTATTCGGTAAGTTAGTTTTAAGTATGCAACAGAAAGAATACGCAGCTTAGATTTATGTCAAAGATAAGTAAATTAAATCAAAATTTAATCATAAGAAAAATCGATAGAGAAACAACTAATATACAGATTACTGACAATTCAATTTTGATGGCTATTGTGGGTCAATTTGATCAAAATTTAAAAGAATTAGAAAAATTGACTAATACAAATATTTTTTTTAGGGGAAACTCATTTACATGTAAAGGAAAACAATCTAACCTAAATCACTTTACTGAAGCGATAAAGTTTTTAGTAGAGAAGTATCAAATAACTAATGTAATTGAAAATGGAGACATATTATCATCAGTTAAAAAAGATATGAAAGCAGAAGAAACAAACATTAAATCATTTAAACAACTTATCAAGACTCCTCGAAAATCTGTTATTGCACGATCTCAAAGGCAATCAGAATACATTAAAGCACTTAAAGAAAATGAAATAGTATTATCTTTAGGACCAGCTGGAACAGGAAAAAGTTTTCTTGCGGTATCTGTAGCAGTAACTTTGCTTATGGAGAAAAAAATAGAAAGAGTTATATTATCTAGACCCGCTGTAGAAGCTGGTGAAAAACTAGGTTTTTTACCAGGAGATATGAAGGAAAAAGTAGATCCTTATCTTAGGCCGCTCTACGATGCATTGTATGAATTATTTGGTCCAGAAAAAATAGATAAAAAAATTGAAAGTGGAGAAATTGAAATAGCACCATTAGCATTTATGAGGGGAAGAACGTTGAAAAATTGTTTTGCAATATTAGACGAGGCTCAGAACGCTACAGAAACTCAAATAAAAATGTTTCTTACAAGAATTGGAGAAAATTCTAAACTAGTTGTTAATGGTGATCCTTCCCAAATAGATTTAATAAATAAGTCACAATCTGGTTTGATTAAATCAAGAGACATTTTAAAAAAAATTAACGAAATAAAGACTATTGAGTTTGACCATAATGATGTTGTTCGACATCCGTTAGTTTCAAAAATTATTCGGGCTTATCAAAATAAAAGCACTGATGATAAAAAGTAGTGTTATTCTTAACAACAGACTTTGGAACAAGTATTTCAAAAATCCAGAAAAATATATAGATAATAAAATCCAATTAATTAATAAGAAAGATAAAAATTTTAGAAAAAATACCTTATTTTTTTGCTTATTATTATCAGATGCAAAAACAATAACAAAACTAAATAAAAAGTTTAGAAAAAAAAACAAATCCACAGATATTTTATCTTTCCCTTTTTACAGAAAAAAAGAGCTGGCTAAAAAGATAAAAGAAGAAAAAGAAATATACTTAGGAGATATCATCATAAATCTAAATAAATTAAAATTTAAAAAAAATAGAAAAAATTTTATAAATGAATTTAATAAACTTTGGGTTCATGGACTTACCCATTTATTTGGATACAAACATAAGAAAAATAAAGACTATGATAAAATGCAAAAAATAGAAAAAAAATATTTGAATTTTATAAGCTAAATGATTAAAAAGCTTTTTGATAGCAGATTATTCGTATTATATTTATCTCCTTTTTTACTTGGACTTTTAAGTGTATTTTCATTCCAACCATTTAACTTTTCTTTAATTAATTTTTTTATACTACCTATTTTTTTTTTACTACTTGTATATGTAAAAAAAAGATCAAAAAGTATTTATAGAAAAAAACCTTATCTAAAAAATCTCTTTTTGATAGGTTTCGCTTTCGGGTTCGGCTTTTATCTTGGTGGGATTTTTTGGATTTCATACTCTCTTACAATTGACGACAGTTTTAGATATTTAATACCATTGTCGGTAATACTTATCCCTTTATTTTTGTCTTTATTTATGGGCTTAACAACACTTATTGTAGGTCAATTCATAAATTATAACTTTTCCTCAGTTTTGTTATTTTCAGGTTCAATCGCTTTGTCAGACTATATAAGAGGAAAAATTTTATCTGGGTTTCCTTGGAATTTATGGGCTTATAGCTGGTCATGGTTTACTGAAATTTTACAAATATTAAATTACATTGGATTATATTCATTCAATTTACTTGTAATTTCATTATTTATGGTTCCAACAATTTTATTTTTTAAAGAAAGTAACCTAAAAAAAATATTTATTTTAAGTTCAAGCATAATTTTATTTTTTGGTTTTTATATATATGGAACTTTTTCAATAAACAAAAATAATGCTGCATTAAACTATTTAAATAATGATGAAAAAATTTACGTGAGGGTTATTTCACCAAGTTTTGATTTAGAGTACAATCTAAGTTTAGAGAGTGCTGAAAAAAAATTACAAAAAATGATCAAATATAGTGACCCAAATTCATTAAAAGACAGAAAAACTCTCTTTATTTGGCC